>Ga0075429_100001292_pt1 | contig 20420 bp, 14 predicted proteins | sample RhiMetdeltSRZDD3_FD_75295 | JGI IMG/M metagenome (GOLD analysis project Ga0075429, IMG submission 75295) | Populus rhizosphere microbial communities from Tennessee, USA - Rhizosphere MetaG P. deltoides SRZDD3 | ecosystem: Host-associated > Plants > Roots > Rhizosphere > Soil | place: USA... | reverse complement strand
GCTTTGAAAGCATGGTTTGCTGCTTCTATTTTTACCAGTTCAGCAAGTGGAAGTGACGAGCATACTGATTCTATCAATTTCCCCGTGGCAAATTCATCTTTTGTTCCTTGTAAAAACAGCATCGGCGTCTTTACTTGTTTTAAATGCTCAGCCCTTTCAATAGAAGGTTTGCCCGGTGGATGCAAGGGAAAACCATAAAAAACAATTCCTTTTATTTCATCGTGAGGATGCGTCGACAAATATTGAGAGGTCATTCGTCCACCAAAGGATTTTCCAGCAACAAAAAGAGGGAGCTTAGGAAATAATTTCTGCGCTTTCAATATTGCGGTTTCAATTGCCTGATGAGCAACTGCAGGCGCATCAGGTCTTCCTTTTTTGTTTTCCATAAAGGGAAAATTAAACCGCATCGTGCTAATGCCGGCTTCCGAAAGTGACCGAGACAGCGTGATCATGAACGGATGATGCATACCGGCACCGGCTCCGTGTGCAAGTATCATGATGCATTTGCTCTTTGGCGGAATAAAACATTCAGCCGAAACAGTACCAATTGCAGGAGAAATTTTTAATGATAAGGACTTCGTCTTCATTTGCCAGTTGTTTAACGATATTGAAGTTAAGAACAATGATCAAACATATTTCAAAGTTCCGGGAAGCTATTGCGCATGTAACATAATGGTATTTGTATTATCTTTCTTTTATTAAACACAAAGCTAACTATGAAAAAGTTTATCAACTCACGAATTGTTCTGGTAATAACAATTCTACTTTTTATAGCTACATCAAGCCAATCCCAGGTAATACAAACAAATACAAGGAACAATAATGTAGATTATGAAAAATTGGCAAAGATCGATGGAATGGTAAATGAGTATATCAACAAGAATTGGTTGACCGGAGCCGTTACGATCGTTATAAAAGACAACCAGCTTGTACAATACAAAGGTTATGGATATGCTGACGTGGCTACAAAAAGACCTATGAAAAATGATGCCATCTTTCGCATCATGTCTCAAACAAAAGCAATTACAAGTATTGGCATAATGATCTTATACGAACAGGGTAAGTTGTTATTAGATCAACCCGTTTCCGATTTTATAATGGAATTTAAAAATCCTGTTGTACTGGATAAATTCAATGAAAAAGATTCGACTTACACAACAGTTCCTGCAAAAGGACAGATCACTTTTCGCCATTTGCTTACGCATACATCAGGACTTGATTATACAGACATTGGCAGTTCAAAAGTCGCCGCCATCTATACAAAGCATCATATTCCTTCCGGTCTTGGTTATTTTGATGCCGATCTTTTAGAAAGAATGAAAGCTTTAGGCAAACTTCCCCTGAGTTTTGATCCGGGTACAAAATGGCAATATGGATTAAATTCGGATCTTCTGGGATGTTTAATTGAAGTGATCAGCGGAATGAACCTGGAAGATTTTTTCAGGAAAAACATTTTCGACCCCCTGGGAATGAAAGACACTTATTTCAATGTGCCTGCGGCTAAAGCCAATCGTTTGGCAACTGTATACACTGAAGATTCAGTGCATAATATTATTCCATGGAGCCACACATTTCGCAATATCGATCCTGATTATCCTATCATGAAGAAAAAATTTTTCTCAGGAGGTGCGGGGCTTTCATCTACTGCTTTGGATTATGCCATCTTTATGCAGATGTTATTAAATGGCGGGAGGTATAATGGCCATCAGATATTATCAAAAAGAACAGTGGAAATGATAACCAGCGGACAATTAAAAGATGGAATGTTTGGTGATGATAATATGGGATTGGGCTTTGGCATTACATCGGAAAAATCAGCAGCTAAAGACCCCCGCCATGCAGGTTCATTTGCCTGGGGCGGATATTATGGCACAACTTACTGGGCCGATCCCAAAGCAAAACTAGTTTGCCTTTTTATGACTCAGCAGAACCCAAACAGCCATGGAGATGTTGAATCAAGGTTTGAAGCAATGCTCTATTCAAGTTTTAAATAAATTACTTTTGATTCCTTAAGCGTCTTTGCTATTTTTTCAATTTTCAGGCTGCGAGCCATTGGATCAAAAATGGTTTTTACTTAATACCTATAGTTATCTTTCCGTAAAATCCATGTCTTTTCCAAATGTTTCTTTTGTATAGTAAACTGCAATCCAACTGCAGATCATTACAATGATTCCCACGACCCATGCCGCGGTTATATAATCATTCAATGCTTTTTCCCCGCGCAACAACCGAAATGCAAACAACATTATCGGTAAGAAACCCCTTACCATATTTGGAATTGAGATGGCGGCTGTTGCACGTAAGTTAGTCCCAAATTGTTCAGCACTCATAGTAATGTATAATACCGATATGCCGGCACCGAATCCGAGTGCCGAACAGAATACGTACATGCCGGTATGACTACCCCCGCCTTTCAACAGGAAAAAAGCAGCAATCACCACTGTCAAAATGGAGTAATAGATATATAAAGTTTTTTTCCGGCTTTTTAAATAATTAGCTAGAATACCAGCACTCATATCACCGAATGCTAATGCCACATATTGAACCATCAATGCGGTGGCCGGATCGAAGTCTTTAATACCAAATTCATTTGCAAATCGATCGGAAAACGCGATCAGTATTCCAATCACATACCATACCGGGAGGCCAATAATGATGCCTCGGAAATATCGTTTGAACCTTTCCCCATTTGTAAATATCATTGCGAGGTTGCCCATTTTCATCCCTCCCTTTTTCACCGAATCATATAGACTGCTATCCAGTACTTTCATGCGAAGGAATAATAACGCCAATCCCATACCACCACCGATGTAATAGCACAATCGCCAGTCATCATTACTTAATTTAAGAACAAAGTAAGCTACAATGGTTCCCATTACACCACTGGTAGCGATCAATGCAGCTGCAAGTCCGCGTTTTTCTTTCGGGAGCATTTCGCTTGTTAAGGTAATACTGGCTCCCAATTCGCCAGCCAGTCCTAAACCGGCCACAAAACGCAGAATTGTATAAGTGGAAATATCCTGCACAAACCCATTTGCAATAGTAGCAGCAGAATACAGGAAAATAGAACCAAACAGTACACTCGTTCTTCCTTTTTTATCACCCAGCATTCCCCAGATAAGCCCGCCAATCACAAGGCCAATCATTTGCCAGCCGAGAATACTTTCTCCTGTATTTTGAATTGCATCTTCTGTTACGCCCAATTCTGCAAAACTGGCCTTACGTGTAATAATGAAAACCTGCAGATCATATATATCAACAAAAAATCCTAACGCACCTACAATGACAGGTAGGGAAAAAATGCCGTATTGCTTGTGTTGCATTGATCAATTGGTTTAAAGGGGAAGATAAAAGATTTTATTGAATCATTTTTGCTGGTGAGGTTTGTACCTGGCGATACCTGGTGGAGAAAAATTTTAAAGTCTCTCTTATGAGGCTTAAATTTATATATCTTCTGAAAGCTACTTCCCGTCCCCAAGTTTCTATAAATACAGTTATTTAAATTTTATTGAAAAATGAAAAAGGAACTGCTTCTTGGTACAACGACAAGAGCCTTTTTTTTCATGTGGCTGCTAACCTGTGTAATTTGTTCCTTGCCATTTTCAAGGATAGATGCACAGAAGGTAAATCGGTTATTGACGCTGGTTACGGATAACGGTAAATACGGTTTTGAGGATGATGACTTTGAAATGGCAATTCCGGCCATATATGAGGACGCCTATGATTTCAGGGAAAACCTTGCCGTAGTAAAGTTGAATGGTAAATGGGGTTTTATTGATAAAACAGGTAAGCAAATAATTCCGGCCAAATATACTACGGCGGGAGATTTTAATGAAGGATTAGCTTATGTGAGGATCAATGACAAATGGGGATTCGTTGATCAGACAGGTAAAGAAGTGATCCCTTTAAAATACCAGGCCGTTCTTGCAGATGGATTTATTGAAGGATTCACAGGAGTGAAACTCAACGACAAATGGGGTTTTGTAGATAGAACAGGAAAATTAATAACTGAGATCAAATATAATGGTGTTTCAAGTTTCCAGGATGGAATGGCATATGTTGAATTAAACAATAAGGTGGGCTTTATTGACAAAACCGGTAAGGAATCAGTTGCCATCAAATATGAGGGCGTAAACAACTTTGTAGAAGGAATGGCAAAGGTGAAACTCGCTAATAAATTTGGCTATGTTGATAGAACAGGAAAGGAAATAACACCTCTTAAATATGATTTCGGCTGGGATTGCAAAGAAGGAATGACATTAGTAAGATTCAATAATAAATATGGCCATCTGGATAAAACAGGAAAAGAGATCGTACCTGTAAAATACGATGGCGGTTTTGATTTTAGTGAAGGGTTAGCAAGAGTTCAGATAAATTTAAAATGGGGGTTTGTTGATAAAACAGGTAAAGAGGTCATCCCGCTTAATTATCAATGGGCACAGGACTTTAGCCAGGGCCTGGCAGCAGTAAAAATAAATAATTTATGGGGGTTTATTGACAAAGCAGGTAAGGAAGTCATTGCCCCGCAATATGAGACTGTTTATAACTTTTATAATGGGCAAGCCAAAGTAGTGAAAGAAGGACAATATTCATTTATTGATCATCCGCTGAAACCCCGCAATAAAACTTATGAATCATTTGATTATTTTTTTGAAAGTGGTAAATATGGATTTAAAAATAAAAAGGGAGTGATTATTATCCAACCAAAGTACGAGAATGCACATATATTTTATGAAGGTTTAGCATCGGTAAAACTAAATGGGAAATGGGGATATATCGATCAAACGGGAAAAGAAGTAGTTCCATTCAAATATCAATATACATTTTCATTTACTGATGGTTTAGCAATCGTTACATTGAATGATCTGAAAGGATTTATTGACAAAACAGGGAAAGAAGTTATTCCGTTAAAATACCAGGACGCTAATATCTTTTTTGAAGATCTTTCGGCCGTTCAATTAAATGATAAATGGGGTTACATTGACAAAACAGGAAAAGAAGTTATTCCCTTAAGATTTTCCAAGTTCTCGGATGATGATCGCTTTTTAGATTTTAAGGAGGGATTAGCAACAGTATTATGGAATTATAAATGGGGATTTATTGACAAACGAGGTTATAAAGTGATACCAGTAAAATACCAGGACGTATTTTCATTCAATGAAGATATGGCCGCTGTGAAAAAAGAAAAGAAATGGGGGTTTATAAATAAAAGTGGTACCGAAGTAGTTCCACCTAAGTATGATGACGTTGGCGTTATTTATTTCCGGGGGTTCGAAGAAGGCAGGGCCGCTGTAAAACTTAATAATAAGTGGGGTTATATAGATGCATTGGGAAAAGAAATAATAGCCATAAAATACGAAGACGTGTCTGCGTGGTTTAGTGGTGGTTTTGCTCCCGTAAAAAGAAATGGACTGTGGGGTTATGTTGATAGAAACGGAAATGAAGTGATCATTCCTCAGTACGAAAAAGCTGGATCTTTTTATGGAGACAGCACGAAAGTTACAAAAAATGGGAGAGAGTTTTCAATTGCAAAACCAAAAATAGCTAAGAATAATAATGTGCAGGCTGCACCCATAGTCACAAATACAAACCAGGCTGTGATAAAGCAACCAGGTCTTCCGATGAAAGGGACCGTTGATCTTTCTATTGTAGGAACATGGAAGCATCATAATCATGCAATGAATTTTAATGGATATTATATTTTCAGAGCAGATGGAACGTATGACTATTGGTCCGATATGACCAGTACCAAAGCACCTGAACCAGCCTATAATAATTTCTGGCGGGTAATTGATGAAGAGTTGGAAGTATTACCGAATGGACGAAAAGAAGTTGTTCGTGTTAACATGCTGAAAAGAAATGATCCACAAAATAATCAACCTGCGCTGGTCATTGAATGGAATGTGGGAGCTGAAGATTTCAGAACTTATTACCCCCTTGAAAAAAAAGAGCTGTGGCAAATAAGTAGTACAGCCAAAACTTCGTCAAAATCAAACGGTGCTGACAGCCCACCAGTGTCAGATGCAAAACTGGTAGAGCCGCCGATAAAACTAAATGGGAATATCGACCCGGCCATTCTCGGTTTATGGAAAACTTCACTTAACAACATAGATTACTGGCTCGATTTTAAAGCAGATGGTACTTATGATACATGGTCGTCAACAAACACGAAAAAAACAAGGTGTTATTGGCGAATTGATAATGGGTTTTTTGAATCCGTTTGTGATGGTGGCAGGCAAAAGGGTCGTATTCCTTTCAGAAAAACAAATGACCTGAGAACAGGAAAACCAACTCTTGGTTTAGATTGGTCAGTTTATTTTCCCGAAACCGACAGAGAAATGTGGAAGTAATTGTTAACCGGTTTAAAAACACACTGCTAAAATAAATTTCTCTATACTTTTTATTAAGATTAGCGATAATATTGCTACCATTTTTTTATTCTTCGCTTCCAGCTTATTTTCACCGCATGCATCCGTATATCCAAACATTATTGCGCTGTATTGAACTGGAAGAAAAAGAACAGGTACAGCGCTATCGATTGGATCAGCAGCATACGTTAAAGTCTTTGAAAGCTGAAGGATTGGCATTGTATCCCATCATCGTTACAAGAAAAAATTTTGGTTATGCCGATTATCCTGAAATAAGTTTTAAACTAAACTTCCCACCGGAAGCAAATCTGTTTAAAGATGGAGCAGTTATTGAATGCTTTATGGCCGGCGAAGAACCGCTGAAAGGTGTATTGATAAGTTTGGATGGAAAGAATGGTGAGTTCCGTTTATTCGCTCCCGATTTTCCTGATTGGATAGAAGATGATGGAGTCGGTATTAAACTGGCTCCTGATACGCGTACGACAAGCATCATGAAAAAAGTGCTGAATGAGTTAGAGAATAACAAATCCTTATTCAAATTATTTGAACAGCTACATGATGAGGAACCGACGGCCATCGATCCTGTTTCAATAAAAAATATTGCAGGCAGTTTTCGAAATTATGATTTGAATGAAAGTCAGCAGCAGGCGGTCAAAGCAATTTTACAAAGCGAACAGATCTGTATTGTACATGGGCCGCCGGGAACTGGAAAAACCACTACGTTGATCGAAGCGATCATACAATTGATCAGAAAAGGAGAAAAGGTTTTGGTTTCAGCACCAAGCAATACGGCAGTTGATCACATTTCCAAAGGATTAATACAACAGGGTGTAAAACTTTTACGAGTTGGAAATGCAAACAAAACAGACGAAGCGATCTTTTCACATACACCTGAAGGTCGAATAGCAAACAGTAAACAGCAAAAAGAACTGAAGCAATTAAAAATAAGAGCGGAAGAATTTCGAAAAATGGCTCTAAAATATAAACGCAGTTTTGGCAAAGCAGAAAGGGAGCAACGCCAGCTTTTATTTAAAGAAGTAAAGAGTATAAGAAGTGAAATAAAGAAACTGCAGGCTTATAATGAAGAAAAATTATTTGAAGAAGCAGAAGTAATAGCCGGTACACCTATTGGTATTTATGATGCAGGTATAGACCATCTTCACTTTCACACACTGGTATTGGATGAAGCCGGTCAATGCATTGAGCCATTGGCATGGTGCATTTTCCCGTTTGCTGATAGGATCATACTTGCGGGTGATCATTGGCAACTGCCTCCTACTGTGTTAAATTTTGAAGCAGCTCAACTTGGTCTTAATCGCTCGATTTTAGAAGTAGCGATCAGGGATACAAACAATATTTTTCTTCTCAATACGCAGTACCGTATGAAAGAAGTGATCGCCGGGTTTAGTAGCAATTATTTTTACAACAACCTGTTGATTAGTCCTGCTCATCTGCAAAACACAGGCATCCATATCACATTTATCGATACAGCAGGTTCAGGTTTCAATGAAATACATGGCGCTGACGGCAGTAGTATTCAAAACAATGGAGAACTAGCCATCGTTCAAAAGTTATTAAAAACAGAACAGCTTGATCTAGTAAAGACCGCATTCATTTCTCCATATTCCGGACAGGTAGCTGCGGCCAAAGAGATCTTACCAAGACAACTCCGCATCAGTACAATCGACAGTTTCCAGGGACAGGAAAAAGAAAATATTATTTTATCATTGGTCCGCAATAATGATGATGGCGATATTGGTTTTTTAAAAGATTATCGCCGCATGAACGTTGCCATCACCCGTGCAAAAGAAAAGCTATTTGTTATTGGTGACAGCGCTACTCTCGGGGGCGATGTTTTTTATAATGCTTTCCTGACGTACATAGAAAAAAATGGAAGCTACCGGACTGTTTGGGAATTTGATCTGACATAGAACGTTCGTTCATATATCAAAATCACATGAATATGTTAACCGCTTCTCATATTCGATCGGTTAATTTCACGCCCCAAAACCATTACTATTCATATGAAAAATGTTGTCATCGTTGCTGCGTTGCTTTGTCTGCAGTTATCAGCACAGGCACAAAAGAAGGGACAGCAAAGAATCGATTCAATGATCCAGGTACTTAATGCCAACCCGCACGACACTGCGAGGGTACGTACAATGAACTTACTTAGTCTTGAACTTAAATTATCAGGAAAAGTTGATACTGCGCTACAAGTCGCGTCTTCATCCTTAGAACTTGCTAAAAAAATAAATTTTACACGGGGTGAAGCAGATGCTTATTTCTTCGTGGCCCAGGCTTATTCGGTCAAAGGAAAATTGACCGATGCATTATTGAATTACCTGGCGGCTCAGAAATTATATGAGCAGCTGGGTCGCAAAGTAGAGCTTGCTGAAACATTTTATGGAATGTCAACGGTTCATCAGCGCAGCAATTATGATGAAGCATTAAAGTTTTCTAAAAAGGCTTTAGAAGTTGCGCAGCAAACTTCTAATAAGGACCTGATGGGCAGGATTGCTTATTTTGTTGCAGTTATTTTAATAAAGAAAAGTGAGCAAACGGAAGCTGCACAATACAAAGACCTTGCAATTAAATATTATACTGAAGCAGGAAATGAAACAGGTCTGGCAAATTGTTATGTCGTTAGCGCAAGACTCAATCATCATTATGGGAATATCAGGCAATCAATAAAAGATAATTACGATGCGCTACGACTTTTTGAAAAGACAGGGAGTAATATCGGGATGTATAATGTACATACTGGTCTTGGTATCATGTATGAAAATCAGAAGAACTGGAAAGAAGCATTGAATAGCTACATGGCCGCAAAAACAGCGGCCGAAGATATTCCGGCAAAAGAAGTATTAGCTGGTGCATACAACAACCTCGGTAATACTTACAGAGAATTAGGAAATATTGATGAAGCGCATAAGGCTTTTAAAGAAGCATTAAAATTATCTGAACAAGCTGGCGACAGGAAGGGCATCGCAACCGCGCAGGGTAATTTAGGTACCATTTATAGCTTAATGGGTAATCAAACCGAAGCATTAAAAGCTTATGATGAAGCAAGAAAAAGATTTGAAGACATTGGTTCAAAGGAATCAGCAACTATTTCATACCTCGAAAGCGGAAGCGTTTTATTTGATCTAAAAAGATATCATGAAGCCAAACAAACATTGGAAAAAGGATTGCAGTTAGCAAAACAAGTGGGATACAAAGAGATCATCAGTAAATCATACCGCTTATTATCTCAAATAGATACGGCACAAGGTAATTATGGATCCGCCCTTGCTAACTATGAATCTTATATAACCTATCGTGACAGCTTATCAAATGCTGAAGCAGCGAAACAACTTTCAGAACAACGGCTTCAATATCAATTTTCAAAAAAAGAAGATTCAATGCGCCTGCAACAGGCACTGATCGCTGAGCAATTGGAAAAACAAACACTCCTTTCTAAGCAACAACAACAGGAACTAAAGCTAAAACAAGCATCGCTTGAACTTACACAAAGAGAAAAAGATGTGCAGATGCTAAAATTTTTGCAGAACCAAACTGAACTGCAATTGAGCAATGAGCAAAACGAAAAGAAGCTTGCATTATCCGAACAGGAAAAGGCAATACAACAATCTGAACTTGATAAACAAACACTGATCGCAAAAGAAAAAGAAAAGGAACTGCTGATCAAGGATAAAAAACTAACTGTTCAAAGAGCACAACGTAATATCTGGCTGGCAGGTGCCATCGGTTTTCTATTGCTTTCTTCCGTCATGTTCCGCAACTATCGTCAAAAACAAAAGGCAAATCATTTGCTGCAACAACAAAATGTAGAATTGGAAGATCAGCGGGACAAAATCAAAAAAGCACTGGCGGAATTACAACAAACGCAAATACAACTTATCCAAAAAGAGAAGATGGCTTCATTGGGAGAACTTACAGCTGGTATTGCTCATGAAATACAAAACCCTTTGAACTTTGTGAATAATTTTTCCGAAGTAAATTTTGATCTTGGAAATGAGCTGAAAGCGGAAGTAACAAAAATGTCATTGTCTCCTGAACAAGAGCAATATCTTCATTCCATTACCGATGATATTCTTCAGAATCAACAAAAGATCAGTCATCATGGAAAAAGAGCAGAAGCCATTGTGAAAAACATGTTGCAGCATTCCCGCCAAAACAATGGCGTGAAAGAACCAACCGATATAAATGCACTTGTCGAGGAATGTCTGCAAGTTAGCTACCATGGTTTCCGTAATAAACACATGGCATTTGAAACAACTATTGAAACCAGCTTTGATAAAACGACATCACATGTACAGGTAATACCACAAGACATTAGTCGTGTGCTTGTGAATTTATTCAACAACGCTTTTTATGCAGTGAATGAAAGAAAGAAACAATTGAATGGAAGCTATGAGCCTTCAGTTTTGGTCAGCACTAAAAAACATGGAAATTATATAACAATCATGGTTAAGGATAATGGTACGGGCATGTCGGAAAAAGTGATCGCAAAAGCGTTTCAACCATTTTTTACTACTAAACCAACTGGTGAAGGTACAGGACTAGGACTATCGCTAAGTTATGACCTGGTTACAAAAGGACATGGCGGAGAATTGAAAGTTGAAAGCAAGGAGGGTGAGGGAGCAAAGTTTACGATACAACTCCCGGCCTGATTTCAAATTTCAAATTTGAAATTAAGTGCCCATTGTGATTATAACATTACCTATTTTTTGACCTGATGCCACGTAAACATAGGCCTCCGCGATTCTTTCAAGGGGGTATTTTCTATCGATAACAGGTTTGAACTTTCCTTTTTCAACAAGTCCTTTGATAAAATTGAGTTCTCCCGCAATGTCTTTTGGTCCTTTGAATAATACTCTTTTACCACCAAACAACGGAGTGATCATCGCCAGCAATATGTTTTCCAACCCTGCGGATGAAGAAAATTGTCCTTTCTTATTTAACAACGATTTGCATTCAAAAAAACTTTTTTTGCCCACGGCATCGAAAACATAATCATACTGCTCGTTGTCTTTTGTAAAATCCTGAGTTTTGTAGTCGATCATTTTATCAGCTCCCAATGATCTCATTAATTCAAAGTTCTCTCCGCCACATACTGCTGTAACATAAAGACCATAGTATTTAAAAAATTGAACATACGCTGAACCGATCGCACCTGTTGCACCATACACCATTGCTTTTTGCCCGGCTTTTGGTTTTAGCTGATTGATACCTGAAGCAGCATAATAGGCTCCTTCCAAACAAGCTGCTGCCTGGTCATAATCCAGGTTATTGGGCATTGGTACCATGTATTTGATTGCTTTCGATTCAGGCAAAACAAAATATTGTGCATGCGAACCACAACCAAACACACCACCAAAACCCATGATCTTATCACCAGGTTTAAACGCCTTGACAGTTGAACCAACCGCTTCAACCTGTCCTGTAAAATCTGATCCGATAATTGATTGTTTAGGTTTGGAAAGTCCTACAAAAAGCCGCATGAATTTTGGCTCACCGGAAAGTACATGAACATCACTTCGGTTTACGGTGCTTGCATATACTTTTATCAGCACTTCATTATCTTTTGGCGTTGGCTTGTCAATCTCTTTTACAGTTAGGTCTCCTGGTAGACCAAACTTTGTGCGGACGGCTGCTTTCATTCAAATTTGAAGTTTAAAATCTAAACTATTTTTAATCATTAAAATAGACCCGCCTGATCTTTCCCTTCTCAATCACATATATTGCAACGCCATACCTAAGATTCACAGGTTGTTTCGATGACCATATCTCTTCATGGTCTATTACTGTGTTACCATTCGCTATGCGATTGATCAATCTGCAATACAGATCCGGAGTTCGTGTAATGAATTGATATCGCTTACGCATTTCTTCCTTTCCTTTCATCATCGGTTTTCCACTGGTTGAAAAGATCTCTACATCATCTGCATAGGGAGCTAAAAAAGCCTCCAGGTCATGTGCGTTATAGGCATTGAGTTGCTGCTGTACAAGTGAAAGAGCATCATTCCTTACAACTGTATCAGGTCTCATTGGTTTTCCTTTGTTGATCACCAGTGCAATTTTTTTCCAATTGGCAATACTGTCCAAAGGATTTGCATTCAATAAGACCATATTGGCCAGCTTGTTTTTTGTAACACTCCCCCAATCGTTATCCCTGCCAACAGCCTTTGCACCATTGATCGTTGATGCCTGTAACAATTGCCAGCTATTTAATCCTGCAGCCTGCATCGCATACAGCTCATCAAAATAAGATGTGGCATGTTGTGTGCCGATATTACCTGCATCTGTGCCTGTTGCGATAATAACACCACCATCAAGCAGTTTTTTTAGATTCATTGCCATTACGGTATCTGCATGATCAGGTTGCCCCGTAAGATTGCGGCGAAGCAACCGGTTTATATAATTTTTTCCAATCACAGTATCGGGCCATGGATAATCAATAATAGTACTTATCGTGAAAGGATGTGCATGTTCAAGTTCATATGTAGTAAAATGATAATTATCAGAAAGCACTTTCGTATAATTCTTACTAACCACCAAAGTTGGGCAGAGTACAACTTTTCTTTGTTTTAGCAGTTTTACGAAATCATCAGTCACTATCTCATCATCAACACTGTGAACCAAAAAATCGGCGCCAGCTTCAACAGCCAGTTGCGCCGTGATCCTTTCTGTTGCATGTACCGCCACTCTTTTATTATTACGATGTGCTTCTTCGATAGCAGCTTTAATCATTTCAAAATTCTTTCGGGCACCTGCTTCTACGTTTGAATCAAGTACGATATACCATATTTTTATAAAATCAGCTTTATATTTTAGTTGTTCATGTACCGCCTTTATCGCATCTTCTTTGGAATTCATGAGTATAAAGGGACCTTCATTGCCCATATCCTTATAGGCTTGTGGCAGCCATGTTGTAAGCAGCGGACCTGTCATGCTTACGATCGGTGAATGCGGTTTTAAAATCACCGAATCTCGTTGCAATAAGAAATTAAAACTGGCGCCAACATCAACGACTGCGGTAATACCTGCGGACATATACCGACGCAGCAACGACTCCATATTATCATGTGCAAATTTTATTTCTTTATCATGAGGCTGATATTTGCGAAGATCGATTGCATCCGGACGAGTGTATATACCACCGGTCTGAAAAAAATGCACATGAGCATCAGTAAAACCTGGACTTAGCCATTTGCCGGTGCCGTCTACTACCTCGGTACCCGCGGGCAATTTATAGATTTTGTCTTTATGAATGCTTGTAATACGTCCATCCATTACGAGCACATCATATCCATTCAAAATTTTTTTATTCTCCACATCCAGCACATTCACATTTTTAATTAATAACTGTGCTGATACTGTGATCTGAATCATAAACGAGCAAAACAAAAAAACATGCTTCATTGGCAGAAATTGTTACCGAATGTAACTGAAATTATAAAAATGTTATTTTGCTGGTCATTTAGCGGTTCTGGGACTTGAATGACTTGCGGAAACTTCCAGTATCGGGTCATGTTTATTTCAGGGCGGCCGCTCGTAACAGACGGGTTGCGTTCTCCGCGGGTCTCATAGTTACATTTTTATATTCTTTCGGTTATTTACAACGTACCCCTGAAACTAAGTTATATTTAGATAAGCCAGCGGCAGAAAATATTATCACTCAATTAGGAATTAGCACCTACCCTACTTATATCCTTTTGAGCAAGACAGGAAAGATCCTATACAGTACATATTCGCTGGATGAGATCTTCAAACAATTAAATAAGCCACAGTAAAGTTTTTCCAATTTACCACACCTGGTATATTTCTCTTGAGCCTGTGAGATACATCTCATGGTATCCTTTCATGATCTCATTCATTTTCTTCATGGCTTCTGTATCCTCCTTATATTTTTCCCAGCTCTTTTCATAAGCGGTAAGGTTTTCAAACTTGCTCACCATGATAACCCTGTTGTACTGTCCTGTCATATCACTCATTATATGAAGCAATTCATCATTTTCTTTCATTGCCTCTTTGAACATTTTCGCAACTTTTGAAGCGTTGCCGGGTTTACAGATAAAAGTATCGTGAACGATGATCATATAATTTATTTTATAGGTTAAAAAATAATTGTTGACAACTTAAAGTTCGTAAACGAATTGCAAAGAAATCTTATTTGTGGACAAGAACCACATTAAGTATTTATTATTGAACAACAGCGAACCGAACTAAAACACATCTATATCTTTGTCTAAACATGACAGAAAATAAACTAAAAGGCAATGAGTTATCATTGTTCTTTATAAGTCTTCGCCGTTCATTGACATTACTTGGAAAAAATGATCCAATGCGCATGGCCGGGGCTACGGCTTTTTTTACCACGTTCGCATTACCCCCAATCGTTTTTATACTGTCGCAGTTATTTGGTCTATTTATCGGACACGGTAAGATGGGTCGCGGCTTGATCGAAAATATTTCAGACACGCTGGGAAAGGAAGGCGGTGAGCAAGTAAGACAAGTGGTAAGAAGCATTCGTGGCTTCGATGACAGCTGGTATGTGATAGTATTTGGATTTATCTTTCTTGTCTTTGTCGCAACTACTTTGTTTAGTCAAATTAAAAATTCACTCGATCAGCTTTGGCAAATAAAGGTGAGAGAGCATCCGGGATTTCTTTTTGTATTAAGCGGCCGGGCAAAATCATTTTGTGTAATACTGCTGGTCGGTATTTTATTTTTTGCGAGCATTTTTCTCGAAAGCTTCGAGGTAGTAGCTGGTAGCTATGTTGATGAAATTTGGCCCCCGGGCGGCCGGTTTCTTAAAAGTGCTGTACAAAACATAGCAAGTGTAATTATTATAGCAGCCTGGTTCATTTTTTTATTTCGTTTTCTTGCAGATGGCAGACCCACGTGGAAAGCAGCTATTGTTGGAGGATTGCTAACGGGAATCTTATTCATCGCCGGAAAATTGTTGTTGCGATTTTTACTTGTCGGTAGTAATATTGGTGAGCTGTATGGCGCTGCCGGTTCATTTGTACTGCTGCTGTTATTTGTTTTTTATTCATCTTTTATTTTGTATTACGGTGCTTGCTTTATTTCCGTTTATTCAGAACAGAAACAATGGCCAATCATGCCAGGTGGCAATGCCTATAAATACAAGATTCAAAAAATGAAGGATCCTGTTGTATGAATGAAATCCTTACTTTAGTCGGATGAAAAAAATTCTTATTGTTCTCATTGCTTTTGTTTTTGCAGGAGCGGCTTGTGCGCAGAAATCAACAAGATGTTTAATTCAAACCTCATTGGGCAATATTACTGTTGAACTATATCCTGAGAAGGGCCAGTAACCGTTGCGAATTTTCTAAAATATGTTGATGGTCACCTTTATGATAGCAGTACTTTTTTTCGTGCTGTTAGGTTAGATAACCAACCGAATAACCCGGTAAAAATTAGAAGTGATACAAGGCGGTAACGTGGACTCAATAAGACAATTTCCACCGATACCGATGGAAACTACTGAACAAACTAAGTTGTCACATCTTGATGGCACTATTGCAATGGCAAGAAACACACCTGCATCAGCAACCTGTAGTTTTTTTATTTGCATCAACGATCAGCCATCATTGAATTATGGCGGCAAAAGAAATCCCGATGGCCAGGGCTTTGCAGCTTTTGGAAAAGTAACCAGCGGCATGGATGTGATAAGTTATGCCGGCACTTGCAACAACATTCATATGCGACCTATTGCCTACAACCGAATAGTTTGAAAGACCATCGAAAAATTAATTGAAAAAAAACTGGATCAGCCCGTATAACCCGACACATATAATTGACAAAACACTAACCACAAAAGCCACATAATAAAAACTACCAGAAGCTAAGTACCGAACACGGTTTTTATAAAAATGTATAGCAGCAAAAACCACAACAAAGAGTAAAACGGATCCTACAATTCCTCCGGAGAGGATCATCAGCACAGGAAGGTTGATGAAGAAATACATCAATGCCCAGATGCACGGGATGATCCATGACAGCCATTTCATTGTTTTTTTTCTTTGGGCCTCATCAAAAAAATTTATCCAGCCCATCTGTCCGAAAATATCAGGAAAAAGTCTTGTCCATGCTGCAAGCGTTGCAAATACGCTGGAGAATAAAACAAAGAATGCCCCGATGAGATAAATGAGTTTAGCCCCTTCACCTAATGACTGTGTATAAATAAGTGAAATGGCTTCGATCACTCCATTGCCTTGCGGAATTACTGTGTTGCCGTGTAATATGGCTGCACCCAATAAATAAAAAGCTGCTGTCACTGAAGTATAAATGATCATTGCCACGATTGCATCAAGGTACATTACCCGGATCCATCCCCTGGCCCTCTTTTTCCATTCATCACTATTATCCCGCGGCCCGGTATAAGCCGCATATCCTTTTTCAATGCACCAGTAATTATAAGCAATGATCTCATCGCTGGCTACACCGGTGATCCCGAATGCACCAAACGCCACTGCAACATATTCTGAAGGTAATCTGAATTGTAATCCGGCGGCTACATCTTTCCATGTAAAGTTGAATGGTGTGTAACGAAGTACAACTAATGCAATAATGGTAGTGATGGTAAATGCCACAACCATTATTAACGAAATTTTTTCCACTGCTTTGTAATAACCGCCAGCTATCATTACCGCTGTTACAATAACGAGTAAAATGACATATAGATATAAGGGCAACCCATCAAATAACATTTTCAATACAATGGCCGAACCGCCGATCATGCCTCCCAGCTGTACAATTTTAAGCGTAGTCAAAATGCCAACTGTCCAAACAGCCCATCCTGCTTTTCCGGAACGGATGCCGGGTAGTTTATTAAATAAGCTCATAACGGTTGCACCGGTGAGTATAGCCTGTTTCCCAAACTCTAATTGCACGGCTACTTTTATCAGGCAGCTTACAATGATCACCCAAAATGCAATAAACCCGGCCTTTGCACCCAGTATGGTTGTGGCGATCAATTCGCCCGAACCAACGATAGAAGCCGATAAGATAAAACCCGGCCCAAGAAATTTTAGTTGCTGACTAAAAGAAACCGGCGGCTCTTTAATTGTTCTTTCAGTTATAATGTACTTGTCGGTGACCATGTCTAAGAGGGAAGATAAAAGAATAAATTGAATCAACCTCCATGGTAACGTCCTGATGAATCAGGATAAATCCGAATTTTGTGCAGCAACAACAAGGTGGACTTTATTGTCGCAGAAATTAATGAAACAATTTTTTATTATACTTAGGTCAATAATTTATGTCCCTTTATTTATTTTATTATTTGGCTGGTTAGCACTTCAAGTTCGTGTATACGGCATAAAACTTAGCGTTCGTTTACCTCAGTGGACTTCAATTATTGGGATCATTATTATGGGAGTGGGTGCTATTCTTGTTTTAATATGTGTAGCTGTTTTTGTCATTAGAGGAAAAGGCACCCCGGCGGTTTTTGATCCTCCAACAGAATTTGTAGCAGTAGGTCCTTATGCCTATGTCCGGAATCCCATGTATATAGGAGGATTTATTCTGCTAGTTGGGTTTGGCTTATATCATACATCATTATCAATTCTGATATTCGCTGTTATACTTCTTATTGTTTTTCATTTTTTTGTTCTGACAGTTGAAGAACCCAATCTTGAGCGTCTGTTTGGTAAAAGTTATCTTGATTACAAAAAGAAAATAAACCGATGGTTACCTAAGCTGAAACATTATTAAAGATTTCAGCCAACAGAAGTGTGAATCGTAGTGAACAAAAAGAAATCCAGACAAGATGAAAAGAGGATGGTGGCGATCTATATCTTGACTGGATTTTACAACGAGTTTGAAAGTATATTAGTTCGGTTAGCTTCTCTCAGCAACCAATAATAATAAAGTAAACTGATGATCCATCATTGTTATCTATGGGTTAGAAATAGGATAATGTACCTTGTACACAAGGAGCAAAGAATTATAATTACGCGAAACGCTTGCCTGTAAAGGGTTTCGTAAAATCTATATTGGGGCTTGCATCTGGTTTTTCAGAATCCTACTTAAGCTAAATATTTGACAATTGTCAAAGTTTTTTTTAAGGCGTCCATCGATCACTTCTTCAAAGACAGTTTTTTTCTAACCCTGCTTAAAGTTTCAAGAGTAATACCAAGAAAGGATGCAATATATTTTAAGGGAATTCGGTTGGCAAGGTGACCATACATTGTTAAAAAGAGACGGTACTTATTTTCAGCATTTGTAAGTCTGGCAATAAAGGCACGTCCCTCTGCATCCTGGTAATACTTTTGCAAAACTTTCCGGGCAACAATATTGAATTTAGGAAACCTGATATATAGATTTTGAAAATCGGTGTATGTTAATGCAATCAATTCACAATTCTCAATAGCCTGCATGTTTTCCATGGCGGGCTCTCTTTTATCGAGGGCGGAAATAGAACTTACCACTTCATTTTCCGCCGTGATCCATGTTGTAATATCTTTTGTTCCTTCTTTAATGAATCCACGTACTGCTCCTTTTTTTATAAAATAAATATGCTCGCATATCTCGCCTGCTTTCAGCAATAATTTCCCTTTACGGAATGAACAGGAATAGGTGTGCTTTTTAAAATAATCTTTAATACCCTTACTTAAAGGATAGAAATAATCCAGTGTGGCAATCACCGAAGTAATATCAGGAGAGCTGTTTGGGTTTTTTTGCAACTGCTTATTTAACCCGGTTCCGTCCATTGGTGGCGTTTATTAGTTACAAACCTAAGCAAAACCTTTAAGCAACTGAAGTGACCAACAGAAACCAGGCATTTAATTTTACTGGAGAGTATTTGTAAAATCCGGGAGTGACTAAGATTTTTATTTTCCAATATATACCTGGAACCCGGTACCGATAGTGACCTGGTTAGTCTTTTGATCGAGGTCTGTTGTTTCGTTGGATCCCTTACCATATGTATACCCTATCGACATCTCGAAAGAAACCTTTGGACTTAAGAATAGAACTGGTCCCGCGTTCAACGAATAGTAGTTGACTTTGGATTTAGATTCTGAATGAAATTGGGTATATGTTGGAAATCCTCCAAATGGATTCTGAGAAACCTGCTGTATGTCTAACTTTGTTTTCTCAATACTGTATGAATAAGCGACTTCTGCAAATGCATTGAGTTTGTTTTTTGGCGGAAACAAGTAGTACCGTGCAAAGGCTCCAATACCGACACCTGATTCTTTTTTTTCATTTGAATAATCAAAACCCAATGATGAGTTGTTGGCTTTATCTTTTGTTTTAGAGTTAAAAACCTTTATCCGCGGTCCAACCACAACACGGTCCATAAAAAAATAGCCCGCTCCCGGAAAAACATTATATACCGTGCGTTTTATACGCTGATCAAAACTTGAATTTGTGTTATCATTGACAGCATGGCCAAAGTCCGCAGTTCCGCCCACCATCCATTGCCCCCTGTGAAGCTGGGCTGTCGATAATAAAGAGTTGATCAGAAAGATAAGAAGACAAGCAGTTATTTTCATATAAATGGTTTGTGTGTGAAATTAAAAAAGTAAATATAACAATGCAATCGAAATCTTGAAAAGACGATTGGCTAAAAGTTACTTTTATTGAATTGGTCTGCGTGACAACGTTTCCCTCCTTAAGCAGGAGATTCAGGCCAGCATTTATTGCATTTTTTATTAAATGAAAATAAATGGGAACATAACGCATAACTGGCAACTAAAAAAAACTGCGAGCTTGTCGGCTCGCAGATCAAATAGATTTTTTTTCACAAAGTCGTTCTTACCATCTTTTATTGTCAGAACGGGTTTTCTCTTTAGCTACACTAACTGACAAAGCTCTGCCTTCAATTTCTTTGTTGTTCAGACCCTTCATCGCTGCCTGTCCTTCGGCCACAACATCCATTTCCACAAAACCAAAACCGCGACTCTGGCCGGATTCCCTGTCCATTATCACTTTGGCAGAAGTTACATTACCAAATGCAGAAAATAAAGTTCTTAAGGCTTCATCATTTGTGTGAAAGCTTAAGTTCGAAACGTA
>Ga0075429_100001291_pt1 | contig 20423 bp, 15 predicted proteins | sample RhiMetdeltSRZDD3_FD_75295 | JGI IMG/M metagenome (GOLD analysis project Ga0075429, IMG submission 75295) | Populus rhizosphere microbial communities from Tennessee, USA - Rhizosphere MetaG P. deltoides SRZDD3 | ecosystem: Host-associated > Plants > Roots > Rhizosphere > Soil | place: USA... | reverse complement strand
TAGAAGGTCCGCAATATCCTTGGGGAGGATGTTCAAAAGGAGATTTTCCGACTTTTCCTGTTCCAGGCGGAGCGAGTCAAGGGTGACTTGCAGCGTGGCGGTCATCGAATTGAATGTGTCGGCAAGGATCCCGATCTCATCCTGCGTCGTGACCGTGGAGCGGGCGGTTAAATTGCCCGATTTGATCGTTTCCGCTACCTCCGTCAATCGCAGGATGGGACGGGCAATATCGTTGGTAATGGCAAACGCAAGGAGCAGACCTGCCAAAATCACAATGACCGCACTGACAATGGTAATCACCTGCGCTGTGGCAAGTTGCTCCCTGCCGGTGTTCAATTCCGCCTGGAGTAATTCCTGTTGAAAATTGGCTTCTGTATCCAGCAACTCCAGCATCCGATCTGACAGGGGGACCGCCGTGGAGCGAAACAGGAAAAGATCTGTACGGGCATTCGGACCTTCGACAGCTGCGAACATGGATGTGGGCAGGAACAGGAATGCCTCGCGGGCCGTTGCGATCTTGTTGAGACCTTGAATCTGGCTTGGAGTGAGAAGATCCTGTCCGGATTGAATGGTGCTCCAGGCCTGTGTATTAACATCCTGGTTGGCCTGGTACTCAAACTTGAATCCAGGACGCCCGGTTGTCACATAGCCGCGCAGCCCTGCCATCATTGCGTAAAAGGAGGAGCGAAAATCGTACATGGCGCTGATCAACTTCAGATGCTCCGCAGATGGCGCGAGCTGTCGCTGTGTGTTGATCAGCGTGGTCGTCTCGACGATGATGGTGTTGATATACGGCGCCGCGTCCACGATCAGCAGGCGCAACGCCGGTTCACGCCGCAACTGGTCGTCCCTCAGCTCAAATAATTGAGGGACAAGATCACGCCAAATATCGTAACGCAGACGGATCTCGTCCAGCGTCTTTGAGAGCTCCTGATACTCTGGCGACTCCGGGTCCTGGGTATGGGTCAGGATCGTTTCGAGTTCATGGATATTCCCCTCGAACTTTTTTTGCACAATTTCATAGTCACTACGATAGCTCTGATCCCCCAGTGCAAGATAGGCTTGTACATCCGCCTGCATCTTGAGCCAGTTTGCCTGCGCCTGCCCGGATGTGAGTGCCAGCGGGGCACGCAGGTTGGTGGTTCGATTGATCTCCTCGGTGGCTCTGTCCCCTGCGGCAATTCCCCAGCCATAGCCCACAAGCATCAAAAGGATCAGGATTCCAAACCCGATCCTTAATTTGGGTCCGATCTTGAGTCTGCGCCGCAGATCCAGGAAGTACTTGAATGGCTGGGTCTGACCGACCCATGCCCATCGCTGGCTTGCTTTCCTTGATGGAGGCTTGACCTGTTTCATGCGCAAATCGGGTCTCTGCCCCACAGCAGAACACGCGCTGAGACGGGATGCACCTCAGCAAACGGGCCGGCCTCGATTATTTGTACCAATCTGCGATCTTCCAGACTTCCACATCCCATGGCGTAGCCTCGTAACCCTTTAAGTCCACACTGATCGCCATGGGCTGAGTTGTATTGACGAGCGGGATCACCGCAACGTCCTGAATCAGCAATTCATTCATCCTGACGAATAGTTCTGTGCGCTTCTCCGGGTCGAGTTCAGCGGCTGCCTGATGGAACAGTTCATCAAACTCAGGGTTGCAATACCGTGACCAGTTGGGGAGCGACCAGTCATTCTCCTTCTGAGCGGCCTGGTCACAGACCCAACCCGCCATATAGGCAGTTGGGTCGGGGCTCTTATTGCTAAAGGCGAATTCCTCAAAGTCGGCATAGAACTGGCGCCTGGTGTCTGTCGTATCTTTTGGCGGTCCCAGGAAAATGCTTGAATCGATCTGCTTCAATTCCACTGCGAAACCGATTGCCTCCAGATCCTTCTTGACCTGTTCCTGGGCTGCCTGCCGCAAAGCCTGGATGGAGGTCTGGAATACAAGGCGTAGCTCCACGCCATCTTTTTCGCGAACGCCATCTGAATTGCTGTCAACCCAGCCAGCCTCATCCAGGAGTTGTGCAGCTTTTTGCGGGTTGTAGTTAAAGGCATTATTTGGCGAAGCATAGAACGACGGCTCCGCAAGGATATTTGTTGTGAGCTTTCCACCTCGACCGTAGGGCGCAGCAATGGCTTCGCGGTCAATTGCCATGGAGATCGCCTGACGAACCTTCAGGTCTGAGAGAAAGGGATGCGGGAATTGCAGGCTGGATCGCTCTCCGTCGGCGGTTTCCTTGTTGGGATCGGTAAAATTGATCATGATGCGTTCCACAAAGGCAGAGGGTGGAGCGATCACCTGCATCTTACCACCTGATTCAATGTCCACCAGTGTGTCTTCGGATAGCGCAAGGTTCCAGGCAAAGTCCACAGCGCCATCCTTGGCTGCCTGTCCGGCCAGGTTGAGGTCACCGCCACCCTGCAATTCCACCTTGCTAAAGAACGGTTTGTCTGGCTCACGGAAGTATGGATTGATCTGATAAATGATCTTGACCGTGCTGACGGCATTCCCGCCGATGATCAAGACATCCTCTTTACGGTACTCGGATACAAAATAGGGACCTGTGCCAACTGCCTCCAGGTTCGCAGGCGCATCGGCAAAGTTCGCGCCATTGAATTCTTCGAAGACATGACGTGGAATGATCATGCCAAACGGACCGACAAAAGGTGCATACCATGCGGCTGTCGGCTGCTTGAAGTTAACTTTTACGGTGTAGTCGTCAAGGACCTCTACACTCTCTACCTCACCATAAGAACCTGCGCTGGATGATTTCACATCCGCATTCATGATGTATTGATATGTGAATAGTACATCGTCGGCCGTAAATGGTTCTCCATCCGCCCATTTGATATCCTGCTTAAGTTTCCATGTTACAGATGAACCATCCGCGGCAACCTGACCATTTTCCAGGCTGGGGACCTCGGCAGCCAAGAAAGGAGTGAGATGGGAATCTTTATCAAAACTAGCCAATGGCTCGTACGTGAGCCGGCTGGCAGACAGATCCTTCGTCCCCGGCGAGAGATGCGGATTGACAACCGTTGGCGCCTGGAAGTAAAGCAGGGTCAACGTCCCGCCCTGACCTCGAGCTGGCTGAGTTTCCGTGGGAGCTTCCGTCGCTGCCTGGATTGGCTCAGCTGTAGGCGGCAGCGGAGTAGCAGCTGGTGTTCCACACCCGACCGTCACAAAAACCAACAGCAAGCCGACCGTCAACCCCTTGTGAAATATCTTCAAATCTCTCACACTCTCTCCTTCTGAACTGTACTTCCTGCCGATTCAGATCCTTCGTCAATTGCTTGGTAACAAATCCTGAGCGCGAGTCAGGTACTGCGGATTGGGCTGATTTCGGACGTGTATTCCTTCGGTAACCGAGCCTACGTCCAAGAGAAATTATACTTCTTTAGGTATAGTTGGAAGAGGATTTACATCACTGACCGCTGGTTTTGTCCCTACCCTATTATTCCATCCAGTCCAAAATTTTATGCCAGGCGCCTGCCAGTGGAAGGAACCAGGGAAAGCCGTTATATAGCCCTAGTGGCGCAGAGGGGAAGGGGAACAGGTTGAAGGGATGCTCTTTGATGTTTCCCTTGAGCATGGCTTCGGCGACCGTCTGGCCGAGATACGTCGCCATCGCCACGCCGTGACCGGCATAGCCGAGCGAATAATAAATCCCATCGGATTTGCCCACGTGAGTCATCATATCAAAAGCGAAATCCAGCGTGCCGCCCCAGACATACTCAATGTTTACAGCCTTCAGTTGCGGGTAGACCTGGATCATTTCCCGCCGCAGGATCTCGGCGCTGCGTGGAATGGTACGGGATGTCTCAGGGAAGAAGGCTGCGCGCCCACCGAAGATCATCCTGTGATCCCACAGACGGAAGTAGTCTAAGTAATGCCTGGAATCGAAGATCATGCGCCCGTTGGGGATCAGCTCTCTGGTAAGCCCATCCGGTAATCTCTCAGTGGCGATGATGAATGAGCCAATGGGAATGACCTTCTTCTGAAGCTTTTTCGTCACCTCCCGCGTATACCCGGACGTCCCCACCAGGACCGAGCCTGCGTTGAGCGAGCCTCGTTCCGTTTCGACGAGAAAGCGCTTTCCCATCCGTTCCAGCCGGGTAACGCGTGCTCTGGCATGAAGCGATGCCCCGGCCCTTTCTGCTGCCTGAGCGAGCCCCGTTACATACTGCGCCGGATTCAGTCCACCACTGCATTCGTCGAGCAGTGCGCCATAGTAAACATCTGTGCCAATTTCGGTGCGCTGCTGCCCGCGCGGGATCAGAAGCAGCTTGTGGTTGAATTCCCTCTCCATAAATTCGACTTCTTCCTGCAGTCCGTTGTAGTGCCTGGGCTTGTTCGCCGTCAGCAAATGACCGTAGCGCGCAAAGCCGCAGTCAATGTTCTCTTCTTTGACGATCTGTTCCACCGTATCGATGGATTCGAGCGAGCATTGGAACAATCTCTTTGCGATCTCGCGCCCGTATTTCTTTACTACAGTCTGCATCCCAAGTTTGAGCCCGGTCAGTACCATGCCGCCATTGCGGGAGCTGGCGCCCCAGCCTATGGTGTGCGCTTCCAGCACCGCGACTCTGACGCCCTGTTTTGCCAGTGTCCGCGCCGCGCTCAAGCCCGTGAAGCCTCCCCCGATGACCGCGACGTCCACGGATTCCGGAAGAGGAGTGAGCCTTGAGTCGTCGGGCATCTGAATGGTGGTATGCCAGTAGATTTTTTGCGTGGGTGTCATGCGCGCCGCACCTTTCCTGGATGGATCTGAGGCTGCTTCAAAGGATTGTGATCAACTCCATTTTACCTGTCTCGGAGGTGCAACCCGCGTCGATCATATCTCCTCATCACCACCTTTTTGCATCTGCATCATGATGACTTGCGTCAGGGCACCAATGACGAACAAGCCGCCACCCACCAAAAGCTCAGCGGTCGGTGATAAGGTAAACAGACCCGTCAGAAAGTATGCGCCCACCAGGCACGAGACGATCATCAACGCCCATTGCGTGAAGAGTCCAATGAGGACGGAGCCGATCACACCTCCGACAAGGAAAGGCAGAAGAGGCAGAGTGAGGACGCCAGGCTCGTAGTATTCGACCAGGAAATACCCCCCGACCAGAAAACCGGAAAGATAATAACCCACGCGCTCGTTACGGATGGATACTACCGCCGCTATCAGGGCAACCCCCGCCATGAAGGCGTAGTCGCTCCATTCGGGCCATTGCGGCGGAAGGCGCGGGGTCAAGCGCAGACCAATCAAGGCTGCCATTGCTGCTGCGAAAAAGAAGTTAAGTTCGCGCCCAAGGAATAAAAACACCGCCCCAATGACAGCTCGCAAAACCTGCATTGTTGTTCCTTTCTCGATGATCGAACTATATAAGACTTTGCATCTTTTTTCAACCACTACCTTGTCCTGGTCCGGCGCAGGGTCTCGCGCAGGCTGATCTGGAGTTCCTGTGGCAATTCGGGTGACATGCGGCGCAATGCAATGGCTGGTAATGGACTTCTGGTGCCTTTGATGATTTCCTGCAAAAAGAATGTTGTCTCATCGGGTGAGGCTTCAAACAAAACGATGATCAATTCCTGCATGTCGTACTGTAGGGTCGCGGGAGATGCTTTCAGGATGGGTTCTACAAGCTCAAAGATCGGGGGGAGATTGTCGAAATCCGGCGAGGAGATCAGCGGCACAAGCGCCTGGATCCCGTTGGACCACATGCGCTGGCGCGCTGGATGCAGCCATTCCTTCACCAGGATCAGGAACAGGTCCGGCGTCTCCTGGCGCAAACGTGTAAGGCTCGTTGTGAGAAGCGCGCCGCGGACTTCTGGATCTCGGACCGCCTGTGTCCAGGCAGTGAGACGCGCCAGCAGTCGCTCCTCCTGCGGCGGGATACGTCCGAGCAGAATGGCAGCGATCAGCTTGGTTTCGAGCCAGCCCTCGTCCCAGAGAGCGTCTGCCAGCTCCAATGCCTGGACGGGCTGCCTCTCGGCGATCGGTCCCAGCTCTTTTTCGATCTGCCGGAGCACAACGACGGGTGTCCGGTACGTGGGCAGAACGGACGAGGGAGCGACGCTCTGACTGCGCAGGGTCCGGTTGATGTAGAATTCCAGGACATCGCGAAGTTCCCGCAAAAAGACAGCTGGCTGGTCGAAGCTGTCTGCCAGCTGGGCAGTCTGTTTTTTCAGCCGGGCAAGGTCAATCGCGGGCATCTGATTTGTCTGCTAAAGAAAGCAGGAATTCGATCTCTGTCACCGGGGCAGCAAGCGCCGAGTCGGTGAATTTCTGGATGGTTGGCTGCAGGGCTTGCATCTTCCGGACCAGTTCCTTGAGCGCCGCGAGCTGCTGTCCCCGGGTCGGTTGGAACTGACTCACGGAACCGCGCACATACGCCTGGAGCCAGGGAATCCCTTCCATCCGCCTTTCGATCTCCCGGAGCAGCGTGTGGAGTATTTCCAGCCAGGTCTGGACAAATACAAGATCTCCGCGGATGATATATTTGATCGTGACGGCTGTCATCATCCAGAAGAAGGCGTATTGCTCTGCCACGGCCTTTTTGTTTTTGTCCGCATCTTCGGGTACTGCAGAAGCGACAGGTATGTTCACTTTGTCAAACAGCAACAAGGACAGGGAGGGCCGTGCTGCGTGCGTTTGCGGGATCAAGACCCAATCGACCATGATGGCCGATCCGGCATACAGCACGAAGGTGAATGTCCCGTGTTCCGGAGCATTATTGTTGTTTTCATGGATGAGTGCCACTTCGCCAAACTTGCGGAAAAGGGCCAGCCGCTCTGCCGTGGTCTTATGGCTGACCTGTTCCTGCCTGGCACATAAGACTACGCTCTGAGGCTCGGCGATCGCGACTGTAATATCCATGTCGCTCACCTGATCTGGGTTGCCTCTGCTGTAACTACCCGTCAACCAGGCTGCCACGCAGCGTTCATCGGCCGACAGCTCCGTAATGATGCTTGTCAGTAAGACCTCGCGACTCTGACCGTAAGCTTCCAGATTATTTTTCATATCATTTGCAGGTAGGGGCAGGCACCCGCCTGCCCCTACAGTCTAATATGCTCTTGCGAAATAGACCTTGCGCTTCGAAGGCCTGCCGCAGACGATGCATGTGCCTTCGCCCTCAGGCTGGTCCAAAGGAATATTGCGCGTGGTGGCTTTTGTGTCTTCCTTGACCTTCGTTTCACATTCGGTGGACTCGCACCAGTAGGCGTATGCCCAGCCGTCGGTCACGATCCGCTTGAGGTCTTCGTAATCCTTGGGTTCATGGATGTTCGCATCGCGATATTCCGTGGCACGCTGCAGAAGCGCAGCCTGGATCTCGGCCAGCAGCGTGTTCACGGTCGAAACGAGTCCAGTCTGCGAGACAAAGGATTTGCCTTCCCTGCCGGGCCGGTCGCGGCGGGCGAGTGCCACACTGCCTTTCTCCACATCCTTGGGACCGATCTCTACCCGCACGGGGACGCCGCGCATCTCCCAATCGTTGAACTTGAATCCCGAGCTGACGTTGTCCCGGTCGTCCATCTTGACCCGAATGCCCGCTTCCTTGAGTTCCTTGAAAACCCGATCTGCCACTTCCATCACTTTGCTTTTCTCTGCCTCATTCCTGTAAATAGGAACGATGACTGCCTGGATGGGCGCCAGGCGGGGGGGAAGGACCAACCCCTGATCGTCGCCATGGACCATGATCATCGCGCCGATGATGCGGCTGGAGATCGCCCAGGAGGTCGTCTCGGCGAACTGCAGCGTATTGTTCTGGTCGAGATACTTGATATCGAATGCCTTGGCGAAGTTCTGACCGAAGTAATGAGATGTGCCAGACTGCAGGGCGCGCTTATCCCACATCATGGCTTCGATGGATGTCGTGATCTGCGCGCCGGCGAAGCGCTCGGTCTCGCTCTTCGTCCCTGTGATGGCGGGGATGGCCGCTTCTTCCAGACAGAAACGTTCGTAAATATCGAGGATCTTATACATTTCATCCAGCGCTTCCTCTTTTGCGGCATGAGCCGTGTGGCCCTCGTGCCAGTAGAACTCCGCTGTTCGCAAAAAGAGTTTTGTGCGGAGTTCCCAGCGTAGCACTGAACCCCACTGCACGATGAGCAGGGGCAGGTCACGCCATGATTTGATCCACTTCGAATACATGTGGCCGATGATGGTCTCGGAGGTCGGGCGAACTGCCAGTTTTTCTTCGAGCTCCTCGCCGCCCCCGTGCGTGACAACGGCAAGCTCGGGGGCAAAACCTTCCACGTGCTCCTTTTCCTTTTCAAAGAAGGAGAGTGGGATCAGCATTGGAAACGCGGCGTTCACGTGACCGGTTTTCTTGAATTCTGCGTCCAGCCAGGAGGTGATATATTCCCACAGCGCCCAGCCATAGGGTTTGACGACCATGCAGCCGCGCACGGGTGCATAATCGGCCAGGTCCGCTTTTACGACGAGTTGGTTATACCATTCTGCAAAGTCTTCTGCTCTTGTTGGTAATTTGTCTTCAGCCATTTTTCCTCTATGATTTGGAGTCAAAGTCTCCCGACTTTGAACTTAATTTTTCACAATCACAACGTCAGGGACGACGGGGCTTGCTACCCTACAACGTTGGACTCCAGCATTTCCACAGCAGTTTGCGCATCCTTCGCAAAGATCAGGATCTCGCGCTGGTGCGCGGGCACGTAGGCATCAAGGCCCTTGAACAACTGATCGAAGACGGACTGCCAGCCATCCCCGATCAGTATCAGCGGCCTCCGGTGCAGGGACTCCACGATCATTAAATTCCACATGAGGGAGATCTCTGCCAACGTGCCGGGACCGCCGGGCAGTGCCAGGGCCGCGTCCGATTCGTGGATCAGAGTATGCAGTCGCTCGACCAGCGTTTTCTTGCGGATCTCCTCGATCACCCAGCTGTTGGCTTTGATCGGACGCCATGTCTCGAGGTCTTCACACGTTACGCCGATCACGTGCCCACCGGCTTCGCGCGCGCCGCGTGAGACAGCTTCCATCACGCCGATGTAACCTCCGGTCAGCACGATGTGTCCGCGTTCGGCGAGCAGCCTGCCGAGCTCGATGGCTTCAACGTACGCTGTATCGCTTTCCTTGGGTTGTGATCCGCCAAATACACTTATTCTCATTCTTGGTCCCATTCTCGTTTCTTGTTGACTTCGATTTTATCCAAAATTGCTTGTTCCAGATCAATTCCTGTGATCGATGCCAGTTGCAATAGATACAATGCCACGTCCGCCAGTTCGCCTGCTAGCTCTTCAGTATCCCTGGCGTTCTCGCGGAACTGAAAATGCTCCAGGATTTCAGCAGTTTCCAGCGCCAGCGAGATCGCCAGGTTGCGTGGCGTCTGCGGGCGCTTGCTGTCCTCGTCATACCAGCCTTTCGAGCGGACAAGGTCGTGCATCCTATCGGTAAGTTGCTTGATATCCATTTTAGAACTGCGAAGCCGCTAAGTAGGCGAAGATTTCTTTCTTCATTTTCTTGTCCCGTAGCGGTCTGCGCTCCTTCACCTTGAAATCAAATAAAAAAACGGCTCACCAGAGTCTGGGAGCCGTTCGAGACGTGTTGAACTGAACCTTATCCAGACCAGGCAGGTTTACGCAGGGACGGGGACGGCAACGGGTTCAGCATGATGAGGGCATTATACTATAGTCCCGATGTTCTTCGGTGCACGATTTTCTCTGCTACAATGCTGGCGTGGAACAGAATTTCTCTCAGTTACTTGAAAAGTCTTTGGATGCAGCGCGGTTCGACTTAATTCGCCGGGTTGCAGAGGAGGCGAAGCAACGCGGTCTGCCTCTTTATATCGTAGGCGGCTCTGTACGAGACCTCCTGCTGGGTCGCCCTATCAATGACTTTGACCTCACCGTCGAGGGGGATGCGATCGGGCTGGCGCGTGCGCTTGCGAGTAAACACGGCGGAGGTGTGACGGCGCACACAAAGTTCGGCACTGCGAAATGGTTTCTACCCCAAAACCTAAAGCATGAGGCTGGAGTGCATAACACCCTCGACTTGATCACAGCCCGTTCGGAAACGTACAAGTATGCCGCCGCCTTGCCCAGTGTAAAGTTTGGGAGCATCGAAGACGACCTGCGCCGCCGCGATTTCACGATCAATGCGATGGCAATCCGCATGGATGAGGATCACTTTGGGGAGCTGCGCGACGATCTCCGCGGCATGGAGGATTTGCAGAAGGGCATCATCCGTGTGTTGTATTCACGCTCCTTCATCGATGACCCTACGCGCATGTATCGCGCCGTCCGTTACGAGGTCCGTTATGGATTCACCATCGCCCAAGACACGCTTGCGCTCATTCCGGAAGCGCGCCCCTATGTGGAAAAGCTCTCTCCGCAGCGTATCCGCCACGAGCTGGATCTGATCCTGGATGAGCCGAATGCTGTTTCGATGCTAAAAAGATTGGATGCACTGGATTTGCTCACAACCATTCATCCTGCTCTTGGAAACTTTGGTCAATCGAATCTTGCGACTGTCAAGTCGGGCGATGCAGTATTGCAAAACCGCAACTCGCGCTGGCTTTTGTGGTTGATGCATCTCACAGACCAGGACATCGAATTCCTCAATGATCGCCTGCATTTCACCGCGGAGCTTTTGAAGATGCTGCGTTCTGCCGCGCTGCTCGAGACGAACCTGCCGGCGCTGCGTGGCTTAAAGCCCAGCCAGGTTGTGGAGCTGCTGGAAGGTTATTCAATCAAGGTGCTCGAAGTCTTTTCCAGTGCATTGCATGATGAGAAGCAAAAGGATACCCTGAACCACTATCTATCTGAGTGGTGGGGTGTCAAACCCAAAACGACAGGTCATGACCTGAAGAAACGCGGCATCCCGCCCGGACCGAAATACAACGAGATTTTGCGCCGCCTCCGAGCCGGCTGGCTGGATGGGGAAGTAAAAACCGAAGAAGAAGAACAAAGATTGCTGGATAGTATTCTGTAGCCTGCAACCTGGCTGAGGTTCCCAAACCTCGCAAGGTTATAATGATGCCTACTATGAACCTCCAACGTTACCTCACCTTTGCACGCCAGCTTGCCTATCGCGCCGGGCGCATCACCCTCAGCCATTACAACAAAGGAATCCAGCATGATCTCAAGCAGGATGAATCTCCGGTTACGGCCGCGGACCACGCGACCGAAGAATTCATCCGGGGCGAGATCGAGCGGACCTATCCCTCGCATGCCATTGTGGGGGAGGAGTTTGGAGAAAAGGCAGGGGAGGGGAATCCCTGCCGCTGGATCGTCGACCCGATTGATGGGACCAAGTCCTTTATGAAAGCCGTCCCGTTTTATTCGGTGTTGATTGCACTGGAGATCGAGGGCGTATCGCGTGTCGGTGTGGTCTGCTTCCCGGCACTGGACGAAATTTTATATGCTGCCGATGGTTTGGGCTGCTGGTGGAACGGTAAGCGTACGCACGTCTCCGAGGTGAGCGAACTGAAGCAGGCAGTGTTTTCCTACACAAGCTGGTCTGGTTTTCGCACGATGAAACGGCTCAAGGTTTTCGAGCGCCTGCACAAGGAATGTTTTTACGGACGCGGCTGGGGAGATGCATACGGCTATCATATGGTAGCCACGGGACGCGCCGAGGCCATGCTCGATCCATCCATCAGCCTTTGGGACGTGGCTCCGTTCGCTCCCATTTTTCGTGAGGCAGGCGGTTTCTTCGGCTCGTGGGATGGGAAGGAAGGTCACACCCATGGCGAAGGACTGGCTTGTAACGCTGCCCTCAAACCCAAACTTCTGGAATTAATACGAGGCGTATAGTCAACTCTGCTATAATGTGAGGGGATATATACATGTCAGACCGAAAACCAATGACTCTCCAGGAACCCGTGCAGACGCAAGCGCAGTCGCCGTATCGTTTGCGCGAGCACTTTTTGTCAACGCCGGAACGGGCGCTTCTGCGAGCATTGCAAAAGATGGCAGGAGAGCGCTACCTGATCTGTCCGAAAGTGGCTCTGAACGATATTTTTTATATCGTCCGTCCTAATGAAAATGTCCATTTCTTCAACAAGTTCTTCCGCAAGCACGTGGATTTTTTGTTATGTGATTTGGAGACACTCAAGCCTGCGGTCGGTATCGAACTGGTGAGGCCCATGACCAGGACCGAGACGCGCGAACTCGATCAATTCATGGTGGAATTGTTCCTCAACGCAAGATTACCTCTTGTGCATGTCCAGTCGAGTGAACACTATACAGAAAAAGATTTAACGGCATTGTTCGATCTGGCAGTCATTAAAGTCAAAGAAACAGGCCCGCTGCGGGCGACCGCGAAAACGGATTCCGTCCCCATGTGCCCCGTTTGCGGAAAGATGATGGTCCTGCGTTTCCACCGGCAGGGAAGGAATGCAGGGAGGAAGTATTACGGGTGTGTGGATAGCCCCAATTGTCGCGGTACAGTCGTGATCGGTTAAATATGACACACCCCGAAAGTAAGCTTGCAAGCTTTTAGCCGCGAATTTGCACGAAATAAGCCGACCCCTTCCAGAGGATCGGCTTTTCGTTTGCTCATGTAAAAGCCATCTACTCAAAATCCGTGACAATCTGTGAAATCGGTGGCTGATTCCCTAAGTCTGGGGTTAATCATGTTTCATAAAAACCTGGCTTTCGAACCGGGTGTGGGGACCCTACAGCTATCTCGCTTTCCAAACCATTGGTACCGGTTTAGAGCGATCTGTTTATAAACCCAATCCCGAGCAAATGTTGGAATAAGAAGTCCTGCGCGAGACAAGACGGACCAGGGGAATCTAAGGGTCTGCCCGATTTTGAGCGCGGCCGTCGCGCCGACATAAACGTTTCCATGACTGATCAGCACAATGGCTTGATTGAAATCTTTTGGAAGTCCGCACCATTCCAGCAGTTCCTGTCCTGCTTCAGACTGGATCGATGCAAACTGGAAATCTGGCTGTCTCTCCCATTTCAGAATAAACATCGCCGATCTGTTGCACAGGTTGCACAGGTTGCACAAGCCGTCGAATAAGATGATTTTCTGCTGGTTGACCTCCCCGCTATCCATATTACCTTTGAGACTGCGCTTCGACTACGCCTACGGCTCCGCTCTGCGCGAAAGATTTGTAGTGCTTCTTTATTTCCGAAGCATATTCGGCGCCGACTCGATCCTTGTTCTTTTCCAGCCAATCTGCCAGATGGGTCTTCCCCCGCGGCGGTTCCTTGGAGACAAGTAAGCCTGCCATTAATCCGTCCACTTCTTCCGGTGTGAGGATCACATCGTTGACAAAGAGACTCAAAAACTGCGCCGCAAGCAGCGCCAAACGCGGCGGGACATGGATCAGCGGTCGCTTCGCCCCGATCTTCTCTCCGATCAACTGCACCATCTCCTTGAACGTGAAGATGTCGGGACCAACCGCGTCGATGACATAGTTATCGGTGCGATACATGCCTTCCACCGCAAGCTCTGCCACATCTTCCACGTGCACGGGCTGCAGCCTGTACGAACCATCTCCGGGCAGTGCAAAAAATGGGAAACGTCTCAGGAGATAAGCAATGTTGTTGATCAGAATGTCTTCTTCCCCTACAAGCACGGTGGGGCGCAGAATGGCGTAGCTCATGCCCGATTCCATCACCGCCTTTTCGTTCGCAGCCTTGCCCCAGAAGTAGGGCAGGTGTGAATCGGCGGACGGATTTGTAATACTGATGTGGACCATGCGTTTCACGCCCGCGGCTTTGGCAGCGTTGACCAGTCTGCGAGTGTTCTCGACGGCACGCGGCTGAGTATTCTCGTCTTTGTCGAATCGCACCCAGTACGTGTTCACCAGCACCTCCACACCCTGTAAGCTGCGAGTCATGCCTGCTTCATCAAAGTCCAGGGGATAGGCTTTGACCTTCCCGCCAAACGGATCGGGCCGGTCCGGATGGCCCGTCAGTGTGATGACCTCTTCGCCGCGTGCCAGGAGGCGCCCGGTAATGTACTTGCCTGAATAACTAAATGCACCTGTAACTGCGATTTTCATGGAGGCTTCCTTTCGCTCTTGCCGCTCGAGACGGCATCCCAGGCAGAGTTGAAACTATTTCAATACTTTCAAAACCTTCGTCACGCTCGAAAACCCGAGTTTATCGAGCTTGACCACAGCCTTGGTCAGACTATCAATCGCATCGAAAAATTCCTGCAAGGCCTGGACGCGCTCATAGACAAACTTCCACTCTTCGTCATCGGCCCAGTTCGTTTCCATGGCTTTCAGCGTCTCTCGCACCGAGCGGACCGCGCGGTCGAACTCGCTGTTCTGCCTTTCCTTCAAAATGGAACGGATCGCGGCGTAAAAATCCGACTCGGCTTCATAGTAATCCTTGCGATCGCCCAGTTTGGAAGAGCGATGCACCAATCCCATGCGTGCCAGGGCGCGGATCTCGGTACTGATGGCGCCTTTGGTGAGTCCTGTTTCCAGAACGATCTCGTCCAGGGAGAGTGGCGTGGGGGAGAGGTAGAGGACAGCAAAGATCGCGCCCATCCCTTTGGGGAACCCCCAAAATCGGCTGATCTCGCTCAAACCCTGTGTAAAGTTTTTTTTGATTCCCGGGAGGGATGCACTCATTGTATAACTCGTTATGAACGTTTAGTATTTACTAAACATAGTATATGACTGTCCTGCTTGTTTGTCAAGGAAAAAACCGCCATCGTTTCTAGATGGCGGCCAGTTTGTAATTTGGCCGAGTTTACTGGAGGAGTTGCAATTGTTGAAGAATCTCCGGACTGCTGAGGCCGGCAGGCAACTCCTCGTACTGATTGATATAAAAGACGATGCTCTTTTGCTCCCCTGCGGCCTGGAAGGTCAGGCTGACACGGCCCGGTCGCGGCCCTATGATTTGATCGGACGGAATCCCCCGGATGACCTGCATCGCCTTCACAATCCATTCGCCGAGCTCAGATTCATTACTTAGATCATTCACTTGCAATGTAAGGTTGAAATCTGTTTCCATCGGGAGAAACGACGCGACACTCCCGTCTGGAAGTATGCAATTTTCCCCGAATGCGAAAGCTGTGCCCTGTGCTTCCGGTTGAAGTGCCTGCAGGGATTGTCGAAACGTGCTGGAGAGCTCGGGCAAATCCTGGTACGCCCATTGATAACCACAGCTTTGTGTGTCGGGCGGGGCAGAAGTAACTGGTCCCTCAGGATTCGGTGGCTGGTCAATATGGGGTGTGCCTACGGTGGAGATCGGTTTTGAGTCTGGCACGGCGGTCGTAGGAAGAGACAGGGGCGCCTCTGCCGTGACGGAAGCGTCCGTTTGAGGAGGCGCGGCGGGAATTGCCGAACACGCGCTCAGGATGCTGGCCCCGACAAGCAGGAAACAGAAAATCTTTTGCATGAGGACATCCAGGATCTTACGTCTTTTGAGCATTCTGCAGAGATGCTTCCATTTATGGAAATAACGCAAAAGATGTAGCAAATGTTCCGGAGAGAATACGGCTATTCCTTGTTCAGTACATCCAAGGCTGCTGCCGCCATCAGCGCCGAACCGCGGATCAATGCTTCTTCATTGAAATCGAACTTTGGATGGTGGTGGCCATAGTCGAGATGGCGGGCTCTGTCATTTGATCCCACAAAGAAGAAACAACCCGGTATTCTTTCCTGTATAAACGCCATGTCTTCCGCCGTCATGGTTTGATATTTTGTATCGAGGTCCGCCTCGGATAAGACACGCTCTGCGGTTTCCTGCACTCTGGCAGCCATCGAGTCATTATTGACCAGCGCGGGCGTGATTCGTTTGATCTCCACTTCCACCTGGCATCCCATCCCTTCCCCTACGCCGCGCGCGATCTGCTCAAAACGTTCCACTACTCTCTGCCTGACCCCGTTATCGAACGTGCGGATCGTCCCTTCCAGCCTGACCTCCGGCGGGATCACGTTGAACGCCGTCCCGCCATGGATGTTCGTTACGCTGACGACAGCCGCGTTCAGCGGCGCGACGTTACGAGCGACGATCGTCTGTAGGGCGTTGACGATATTCGCCGCGGAAACGATCGGGTCCACCGCGGCATCCGGGATGGCGCCATGCCCGCCTCTGCCGATAATGCGAACCGTAAATATATCTGCGCCCGCCATAATCGGACCTTTTGTCACGCCCAGCCAGCCAAGCGGCTTTTCATTCCAGAGATGGAGGGTCAGACTCATATCTACATCCGGACCTTGCAGCAGCCCATCGCGCATCATCATTTCCGCACCGCCGATTTCCTCTCCATTGGTACCTTCCTCAGAGGGCTGGAAACAGAACTTGATCGTGCCGTTCAATTGATCACGGTAACCATTAAGGATCTTCGCGACTGTCAGTCCGATCGCTGTGTGCCCATCGTGCCCACAGGCATGCATCGCGCCCGGATTTTGTGACGCATATTCTGCACCGGTCTCCTCGGTGATGGGAAGGGCATCCATATCGAAGCGTAGCAAGAGTGTCGGACCGGGTTTTGCCCCTTCCAGCAGACCGACCACGCCCGTTTTCCCGACTCCCTTCGTGACCTCAATCCCAAGTGACTCCAATTCCTTCGCGACAATCCCACCTGTACGAATCTCACGGAATCCCAGCTCGGGGTGCATGTGGAAGTCACGGCGCAGGGATTGGGTATAGGGAAAAAGCTCTTTCGCTTGCTGGAGGAAGTCAGGCATGGAATTCTCCTTCGGGTTCTAATTTTCTAACGCGAATTGTACTGTACCTTCCAGATCCATAATCCTGCCTGCTTCCCATGCAGATTGAAAATCTCCTTCCGTGAGTCGTTTCCGGACCGCTGCGAGTGTTTGATCATAAGGCTCTTGCACTTCAGGTTCGATCTTCAAGCCAATGGATTCAGCAATCCCCACGGCAGCAGACAGCAGAGTAGCAGATTGCGCATACCGCGCTTCACGACTAAAGAAACCTGCCAGGCCGATCAGATTGTAAACCGTATAAAGTTTGATATCGCCCTGATGCGCTATCGTCAAACCCTCCACGAAGGAGTTGCGGGCGGCTTCGGGTTGGTCCTGCGCCAGGGCTAATAGTCCTAAATAACAATGCAGCAGCGACAACCCAACCTTGTCGCCCATGTCCCGGTTCAATCCCATGCTTTCCTGGTAACACAAATTGGCTTCCACGAGCTTTCCCTGTCGAAACAGAGTGATCCCCAGGGACGTCAGTGCGATGGACTTGACATATCGATCATCCGATTCGCGCCCCAATTTCAAAGCTTCTTCATAATAGTTTCGCGCCGTCTTGAAATCATCCTTCAAATAGAATATATTGCCCAGGTTATTCAATGCCAGCGCGATCCCACGCTTGTCGCCGATCTCGCGGACAGCTGCCAGGCACTCTTCCAACAATTTCTGGGCAGCTTCATAATTTCCTTCATAATAATGGGTATTGGCGTAGTTATTGAGAATGCCAGCAATTCGCCTCTTGGCGTTGATCTCCCTGGCGAGCAGAAGAGCTGTCTCAAAAATCTGACGGCTTTCCGCAAATCTGCCGACCTGTGCCTCCAGTTGTCCGGTCACAGTCAGTGCGTAGGCTTCCCGTACCTTATCTCCGATCTGGCGCGCCAGATCAATTCCGTGCTGCAAGTATTGTGTGGCGCGCTCAAAATTTGCCCGACGCCATTCGATGATACCAAGCTCACATAACGAGTCGCACATTCCTGCCAGATCGTTAATCTGCGTGGCATGCAAATATGCCTTTTCGAGCCATTCCTCTGCCTGGGGATAATCCGAATACAGTGTCCAGACATTTCCTAGTTTGATTTCACATTCGACGATCTTTGGCATAAGCTGTTGCGTAATAGCAATCTGTAACGCCTGCTGAAAATGGTTAAGAGCTTGCCCCCACTCACCGATCAGTTGAAGCACCGTACCTGTGCTGATATGCAAATCGATGGCTTCTTCATGCTCCGCGGAAGACGCCAGTGCCTGTTGATAATATTCCAGGGCCGTTGCATTCGAGTAGGCTGCCCGCGCTGCGTCCCCAGACTTCCGCAAATATTCCCGCTTTTTAGGGAGATTATTACTTCGACTGTAGTGATATGCCAGGACTTCGACCGGCGCATCGCCGGGATACGTTGTCTCCAGGTAGCGCGCCAAAAGTTCATGCAACTGAGCTCGCGTGGTATACGCAAGGCTCTCATAAGCTACTTCCTGGGTGACGATATGTTTGAAGAGATACGCCAGTTCAGGATCGGGCGTGTCGAGAGGCGTGAGATCCAGTTTGGATAACTGAGCAAGCTGGTCCTTGACTATCTTTTCCTCGCCGAGCGAAGGATAATAGCCGTATAACCAGGAAAATAGGAATACACGACCGATAATGCTTGCCACTTTGAGTGTGACCTTCAGCGGCTCCGTCAGTTGATCGATCCGGCTTAGGATCAGGGTTTGCAAACTGGCAGGCAGGTCCAGTTCCTGGAGCGCGCGCGTGTCATATGGATTCAACCCGCGGTCATGCAAAAAGTTGATCAGTTCCTCAATGAAAAAGGGATTGCCCTGGGATCGTAACGTGAGCTCACCCGCCAGCGCTTTGGGAAGAATACCTGTGCGCTCAGGAAAGAGCAGGGCGAGCTTGGCACGGATCAACTGCTCCGCATCGGATGCAGTTAGATCCTTAAGTTCGATCTTTGTGAAATTGGGCAGCTTTTCTACGCGCGGTGTTTGAAGGCGCTCAAGCTCGGGAGGGCGGTATACAAGGACAAAGCATATCCGCAAATTCTCACTGAGGCGTGCCAGTGTTTCCAGCAGATCATGTGACAGCGCATCGATCCAATGCAGGTCTTCCAGCACGAGGAGTAAGGGTGTTTCGCTGGCTGCCGACTTGAGACAATCCTCAAGGAGCGACTCGAGCGCAGTCTTACGGTCTTTTGGCTCAAGCCCACGCGTGAAATCGTTATCCGGCAAGGGTAAATCCAGGATCAGTCCCAGCAGTGGAAGGCAATCGACGCGTGTGGGCACGCGGTCTTCCAGCTCACCTTCCAGAAGCCGGATCTGTTTTCGTTGCGGCATCTCAGGGTCAAGGTCAAAGAATGCCTGCCAAATGGGCTGCCAGACAAGATAGGCTGTATTCGTTCCAGAGGACTGGCAGGCGCCGCCATATCCAACAACGCCACGTTTGCGTGCCAGCCGAATGACCTCGGCCACCAACCGGGATTTCCCCATGCCGGCTTCGGCCGTGATGCCAATGACTTGACCTTTCCCCTGGAGCGCCAGATCCAACTTTTGATCGATGATGGCGAGCTCCTGCTGCCGTCCCACCATGGGCAGGCGATAGGCAGGTTCCGGCAAACGCGTGGCGCGGTGATGGCTGATGCCCGTGACAGCGAACACAGGTTGTGGCTCCCCTTTGCCCTTCATGAGGATCGGTTCACGCGGTTCCAGGGTGAACGTATTGGCAATCTCAGCTTGGACCCGCCCTGTGACCAGAATTTCATCAGGTCTGGCACTGGTCATGAGCCGCGCTGCCAGGTTGACATCATCACCCAGGGCTGCATAAGTTTGGCGCGTGGCATTTCCATAGGCCCCGACACGTAATGTGCCCAGGCTAATACCCGTCTGCAGGGGTTGGATGTAGACGAGCTGTCCGGGCGTTTGTTTGATCTCCAGCGCTGCGTACGCCGCTCTCTGTGCGTCATCTTCGTGTGCTGTGAATGCGCCAAAGACTGCATAGGCATAACTGCCTTTATCTCCGATGACCAGCTGCAGCAGGGCCGCATCATATTTTGTGATGATGCGCTGGATGTGCACTACAAAGGCATTAAGCTTCTCGACTGCATTCTCATCGTTGTCGTAGTCAATCCCGGAAAAATTCACAAAGAAGGGAACCGCTGGCCGCAGTTCAGTCAGTAAAGAGATCGTACCGGCTCGTTCACGCTGGTAGACCGGCGCCAACAACCATGGACGCAGGCGTTCTGCCGGCATGGATTCTACGTCCAGGTGCGGCAAAGCCAACCCTTCACAGGGATTCACAAGGGAACGAAGAACTGAAAATTCTTCGGGTGTACCGGCGCCTCTTCTTTGTTCAAGTGTGGTGATGTTCTCCCGGACCTGTTGAAAAGTAGCTTCGTCCAGCAGGGTCTCACCGTTTTGGGCAAGTCGTTCCGCGGCGGCGAGACGGGCAATCGTCCTGCCCGCCAGCGCGTCTATCAACTGGATGTTGGGATCTCCCACTACGAACCGCCGCGCCGAACCGCTGGTGATGGCAACCTTCAGCGCCAGCTCCGGGAATTCTCGCATGTTGACCTGCATCTTTTGCGCGCAGGTGACAGTTCTCAAGGCGGCGCACGGGGAGGGGGAGTCCAGTTCCTCGAACCAGCCGATAATGGAATCGCCTGCAAAGCTGATGACACTACCTCCATAGCCCTCGACCTGGTCGATCAGTGCCTCATACACGGCATCCAAATGGCCCGACAATGCTTCCACGCCTCTGCGCGGACCGAGGGTCTGAGTCAATTTCTCGGTGAGAC
>Ga0075429_100001289_pt1 | contig 20430 bp, 18 predicted proteins | sample RhiMetdeltSRZDD3_FD_75295 | JGI IMG/M metagenome (GOLD analysis project Ga0075429, IMG submission 75295) | Populus rhizosphere microbial communities from Tennessee, USA - Rhizosphere MetaG P. deltoides SRZDD3 | ecosystem: Host-associated > Plants > Roots > Rhizosphere > Soil | place: USA... | reverse complement strand
CGTCCATCCGCATTCGGCGAACTGCGGCTGCTGCACGCGGCGCGCGGCCAGCCACATGAACAGCCCGAACGCCACGAGGTAGGTGAGGCCGTACCAGTGGATGGCCACCGGGCCGAGCCTGAGGGCGATCGGGTCGAACTGGGGATGGACGAGCATGCGGCCGGACGATTCCGTGATGGGGCCGGATCATAAGCGCGACGGCTATCATGGCGGACTCCCTTTCGCACGCCTCGCCCCGGGAACCGCCATGACCCTGAACCGCCGCTCGAAGAACATCACCGAGGGCGTCGCCCGCGCGCCGAACCGCTCCATGTACTACGCCATGGGCTACGAGCAGGGCGACTTCACCAAGCCCATGGTCGGCGTGGCCAACGGCCACTCCACCATCACGCCCTGCAACTCCGGCCTGCAGAAGCTGGCGGATGCGGCCATCGAAGGCCTGAAGCAGGCCGGCGCCAACCCGCAGGTGTTCGGCACGCCGACGATCTCCGACGGCATGGCGATGGGCACCGAGGGCATGAAGTACTCGCTGGTGTCGCGCGAGGTGATCGCCGACTGCGTCGAGACGTGCGTCGGCGGCCAGTGGATGGACGGCGTGCTGGTGATCGGCGGCTGCGACAAGAACATGCCCGGCGGGATGATGGGCATGCTGCGCGCCAACGTGCCCGCCATCTACGTGTACGGCGGCACCATCCTGCCGGGTCACTACAAGGGGCAGGACCTCAACATCGTGAGCGTGTTCGAGGCCGTCGGCCAGTTCACCGCCGGCAAGATGAACGAGGAGGACTTCGTCCAGATCGAGCGCCGCGCCATTCCGGGCACGGGCTCGTGCGGCGGCATGTACACCGCCAACACGATGAGCTCGGCCTTCGAGGCGCTCGGCCTGAGCCTGCCGTACAGCTCGACGATGGCCAACGTGCACGACGAGAAGGTCGAGTCCGCGAAGGAGTCCGCGCGCGTGCTGGTCGAGGCGATCCGGCGCGACCTGAAGCCGCGCGACATCGTCACGCGCAAGTCGCTCGAGAACGCGGTCGCGGTCATCATGGCCACCGGCGGCTCCACCAACGCGGTGCTGCACTTCCTCGCCATCGCGCATGCCGCGGGCGTGGAATGGACCATCGACGACTTCGAGCGCGTGCGCCGCAAGGTGCCGGTGCTGTGCGACCTGAAGCCGAGCGGCCGCTACCTCGCGGTGGACCTGCACAAGGCCGGCGGCATCCCGGCGGTGATGAAGCTGCTGCTCGACGCCGGCCTGCTGCACGGCGACTGCATGACCATCACCGGCCGCACGATCGCCGAGACGCTGGCCGACGTGAAGGCCCCGGGCACGGACCAGGACGTCATCCGCCCGGTCTCGGATCCCATGTACGCCGAGGGCCACCTCGCGATCCTGAAGGGCAACCTCTCGCCCGAGGGCTGCGTGGCGAAGATCACGGGCCTGAAGAACCCGTCGATCACCGGGCCGGCGCGCGTGTTCGACGACGAGCAGTCGGCGCTCGCGGCCATCATGGCCGGCAGGATCAAGGCAGGCGACGTGATGGTGCTGCGCTACCTCGGGCCCAAGGGCGGTCCGGGCATGCCCGAAATGCTGGCGCCCACCGGCGCGCTCATCGGACAGGGGCTGGGCGAATCGGTCGGGCTGATCACCGACGGGCGCTTCTCCGGCGGCACCTGGGGCATGGTCGTCGGGCACGTCGCGCCCGAGGCGTACGAGGGCGGCACCATCGCCCTGGTCAACGAGGGCGACCGCGTCACCATCGATGCGCACACGCTGACGCTGCAACTGCACGTGGACGACGCCGAGCTCGCCAAGCGCCGCGCCGCGTGGAAGCAGCCGGCGCCGCGCTACACGCGCGGCGTGCTGGCGAAGTTCGCGAACAACGCGTGCAGCGCGAGCTCGGGGGCGGTGCTGGACAAGTTCTGAGCGAACGCGCGAAGGCGGGCACGCCTCGCCTCGCCCGCCCTGCGGGCAGCGTTCGGGTTCGCTGGAAGCGAAGGCTCGTCGGCCGTCAGAACCGCCGACGAGCCTGCTTGGCCATGTCGCTGCGCCCGCGGCGCCCCTTGGCGTCCATGCCCAGGTTGTCGAGGTTGTCGATGCGGCGCTGGCGCTTCTTGGCCTCCATCTTGTCGATCTCGCGCCGCTTGGTCCAGCCGGTGGCGTCTGCCCAGGCCCACCACAGGGCCGCGCCGACGAAGGGCAGCAGCACCCACCCCCAGGACCATGCGGCCACCGGACCGAACCCCGCGGCCTTCATCGCCAGCAGCAACACCCCCAGAACGATGAAATACATGGTTTCGGCCTTCCGACTCGCAGCGCGGGGGGCGTCAACGTGCGCCCCCTAGAATTCGTTCAGGCACTGTAGCTCACGGATGGCTCACCCCCAACCGCTTCATCCGGAAAGGATTTCATGAAAACTCTCGCCGCTTTCATCCTGGCCGCCCTCGCGACCGGCACCGCCTTCGCCGCCGGCCCGGCCGAGCTGGCCCAGCAGAAGAACTGCATGGCCTGCCACGCCGTCGACAAGAAGCTCGTCGGCCCGGCCTACAAGGAAGTCGCCGCCAAGTACGCGGGCCAGAAGGACGCCGTCGACAAGCTGACCCAGAAGGTGCTGAAGGGCGGCACGGGCGTGTGGGGCGCGGTGCCGATGCCCGCGAACCCGCAGGTGAGCGAAGCCGAGGCCAAGCAGCTCGTGGAGTGGGTGCTGCAGCAGAAGTGACGCGGCCCGTCCGATGAAGAAAAGCCCCGCGATGCGGGGCTTTTCTGTTCTTGTCTGCGCGTCCGGGGGAAGTGGAAGCGATGCGCTGCCCCCACCCCACCCTCCCCCCGAGGGGGAGGGTGCTGGCGGTCAGTACGTCTGACCCAGCTGCTCCAGGATCGCCGGGTTCTCCAGCGTGCTGGTGTCCTGCGTCACCGCCTCGCCCTTGGCGACCGAGCGCAGCAGGCGGCGCATGATCTTGCCGGAGCGGGTCTTGGGCAGGTTGTCGCCGAAGCGGATGTCCTTCGGCTTGGCGATCGGGCCGATCTCCTTGCCCACCCATTCGCGCAGTTCCTTCGCCAGCGCCTTGGCCTCGTCACCCGTGGGGCGCGGGCGCTTCAGCACGACGAACGCGCAGATCGCCTCGCCGGTCGTCTCGTCCGGACGGCCCACGACGGCCGCCTCGGCCACCACCGGGTTGGCCACCAGCGCCGACTCGATCTCCATCGTGCCCATGCGGTGGCCCGACACGTTCAGCACGTCGTCGATGCGCCCGGTGATGGTGAAGTAGCCGGTGCTCTCGTCGCGGATCGCGCCGTCGCCCGCCAGGTAGTACTTGCCCTGGAAATCGGCCGGGTAGTAGCTCTTCTGGTAGCGGTCCGGGTCGCCCCAGATCGTGCGGATCATCGACGGCCACGGCTGCTTCACGACCAGGATGCCGCCCTGGCCCCACGGCACTTCCTTGCCCGTCTCGTCGACCACGGCGGCGTCGATGCCGGGGAACGGCAGCGTGCACGAGCCCGGCACCAGCGGCGTGGCGCCCGGCAGCGGGGTGATCATGTGGGCGCCGGTCTCGGTCTGCCAGAAGGTGTCGACGATCGGGCAGCGGCCGCCGCCGATGTTCTGGTGGTACCACTCCCACGCGGCCGGGTTGATCGGCTCGCCCACCGTGCCGAGGATGCGCAGGCTGGAGAGATCGTAGTTGCGCGGATGCGCGGTCGCGTTGGCCTCGGCCGCCTTGATCAGCGAGCGGATCGCCGTGGGCGCCGTGTAGAAGACCGTGACCTTGTGGTCCTGGATCATCTTCCAGAAGCGGCCGGCGTCCGGGTAGGTGGGCACGCCCTCGAACACGATCTCGGTGCCGCCGAGCGACAGCGGGCCGTACGCGATGTAGGTGTGGCCCGTGACCCAGCCGATGTCGGCCGTGCACCAGAAGACGTCGTCGGGCTTCAGGTCGAAGGTCCACTTGGTGGTGAGCGACGCCATCAGCAGGTAGCCGCCGGTGGAGTGCTGCACGCCCTTCGGCTTGCCGGTGGAGCCGGACGTGTAGAGCAGGAAGAGCGGATGCTCGGCGCCGACCCACTCCGGCTCGCACGTGGCGGGCTGCGACGCGGTGACGTCGTGCAGCCACTGGTCGCGGCCCGCGGTCCACGCGATGTTGCCGCCGGTGCGCTTGTAGACGATGACGTCCTTGACGCTGTCGCAACCGCCCAGGCCGATGGCGTCGTCGACGATCGCCTTCAGCGGCAGCTGCTTGCCGCCGCGCAGCTGCTCGTCGGCGGTGATGACCATCACCGCGCCCGCGTCCTCGATGCGGTCGCGCAGCGACTGCGCCGAGAAGCCGCCGAACACGACCGAGTGCGTCGCGCCGATGCGCGCGCAGGCCTGCATCGCGACCACGCCCTCGACGGACATCGACATGTAGATGACGACGCGGTCGCCCTTCTTCACGCCCCGCGCCTTCAGCGCATTGGCCATGCGGCAGGTGCGCGCCAGCAGGTCCTTGTACGTGACCTCGGTGACCTGGCCGTCGTCGGCCTCGAAGATGATCGCCGTCTTGTCGCCGAGGCCCGCCTCCACCTGGCGGTCCAGGCAGTTGTACGAGACGTTGAGCGTGCCGTCCTCGAACCACTTGAAGAAAGGCGCGTTGCTCTGGTCGAGCACCTTGGTGAACGGCTTCTTCCAGCTGACGAGCTCGCGCGCGAGGCGGGCCCAGTAGCCTTCGTAGTCGGCTTTCGCCTCGGCCACGAGCTTCTCGTAGGCCTTCATTCCCGACACGTGGGCCTGCTTCACGAAGGCCTCCGGCGGCGAATAGAGCTTGTTCTCCGACATTCCTTGTCTCCTGGCGGTGTGTTGCGACTGCCTCGCACCTTAGGCACGCGCTCTTACGAACGGCTTACTCTGTCCATTCCGTCCGGGTTTCGCGGCGGCCGGTCGGTGATGGTGGCCCAACTACAATTTCCGGCCCATCGGACAAATCCCTGAACCCGCATCCCCATGGCCCAACTCCAGGACCCGACCAGCGTCAAGCTGCGCCCGCTGCCGAACCTCATCTTCATGAGCCGCTGGCTGCAGTTGCCGCTGTACCTCGGGCTGATCCTGGCCCAGGGGGTGTACGTCTTTCACTTCTGGGTGGAACTGGTGCACCTCATCGAGGCGGCGCTCGGCGACAGGACGGCCCTGCAGGCGATCCTCTCGGCGGTGGCGGTCAAGGGCGAGACGGTCCCCACCGACGCCAAGCTCACCGAGACGACGATCATGCTGGTGGTGCTCGGCCTCATCGACGTGGTCATGATCTCGAACCTGCTCATCATGGTCATCGTCGGCGGCTACGAGACCTTCGTGAGCCGCATGAACCTGGAAGGCCACCCGGACCAGCCGGAATGGCTGAGCCACGTGAACGCCTCGGTGCTGAAGGTCAAGCTCGCCACGGCGATCATCGGCATCAGCTCGATCCACCTGCTGAAGACGTTCATCAACGCCGGCGCGCTCACCGACCGCGTGCTGGTCGCGCAGACGGTCATCCACCTCGCGTTCCTGCTGTCGGCGCTCGCCATCGCCATGACGGACCGGCTGCTGGCCGTGCCGAACGGCGGCAAGCACTGAACGGCCCGGACACGCCGGGTTCATCCACGCCTTCCGAGCGGCGCCCCACCCCGTCAGGCGGCCGACAGGCCGCCTGAGATAATCGCGGCTTCGTGCGCACCCGCCATCCTCCGAGCCCCATGAGCACCACGATCAAGTACCAGGACCTGGTCGACAGCGTCGCCGCTGCCCTCCAGTACATCAGCTACTACCACCCCGCCGACTACATCGCGCACCTGGCGCGCGCCTACGAGTCCGAGCAGAGCCCGGCCGCGAAGGACGCGATCGGGCAGATCCTCACCAACTCGAAGATGTGCGCCGAGGGCCGCCGCCCCATCTGCCAGGACACGGGCATCGTCAACGTGTTCATGAAGATCGGCATGGACGTGCGCTTCGAGGGCTTTCCCGGCAGCATCGAGGACGCCGTCAACGAAGGCGTGCGCCGCGGCTACAACGACCCGCAGAACAAGCTGCGCGCCAGCATCGTGGCCGACCCGCACTTCGAGCGCAAGAACACGAAGGACAACACGCCGGCGGTGGTTCACATGAGCGTCGTGCCGGGCGACACGGTGGACCTGCAGATCGCGGCCAAGGGCGGCGGCAGCGAGAACAAGAGCAAGTTCGTGATGATGAACCCGAGCGACAGCCTCGTGGACTGGGTGCTGAAGACCGTGCCCACCATGGGCGCGGGCTGGTGCCCGCCGGGCATGCTCGGCATCGGCATCGGCGGCACGGCGGAGAAGGCGATGCTGCTCGCCAAGGAAAGCCTGATGCAGGACATCGACATGTTCGAGCTGAAGCAGCGCGGGCCGCGCAACGCGGTCGAGGAGCTGCGCATCGAGCTGTGCGACCGGATCAACGCGCTCGGCATCGGCGCGCAGGGCCTGGGCGGGCTCACCACCGTGCTGGACGTGAAGATCGCCACCTACCCGACGCACGCGGCCAGCAAGCCGGTGGCGATGATCCCGAACTGCGCCGCCACCCGCCATGCGCACCTGGTGCTCGACGGCTCCGGCCCCGCGTACCTCGAGCCGCCCAGCCTCGACCTGTGGCCCGACGTGCAGTGGGCGCCCGACTACAACAAGAGCAAGCGCGTCAACCTCGACACGCTGACCAAGGAGGAAGTCGCGAGCTGGAAGCCGGGCGACACGCTGCTGCTGAACGGCAGGATGCTGACGGGCCGCGACGCCGCGCACAAGCGCATCCAGGACATGCTCGCCAAGGGCGAGCCCCTGCCGGTGGACTTCCGCAACCGCATCATCTACTACGTCGGCCCGGTCGACCCGGTGCGCGACGAGGTGGTGGGCCCCGCCGGGCCGACCACGGCCACGCGCATGGACAAGTTCACCGAGATGATGCTGGCGCAGACCGGCCTCATCTCGATGATCGGCAAGGCCGAGCGCGGCCCGGTCGCCATCGAGGCGATCCGCAAGCACAAGTCGGCGTACCTGATGGCCGTGGGCGGCGCGGCCTACCTGGTCGCCAAGGCCATCAAGGGCGCCAAGGTGGTGGGCTTCGGCGACCTCGGGATGGAAGCCATCTACGAGTTCGAGGTGAAGGACATGCCGGTCACCGTCGCGGTGGACTCGAGCGGCACGTCGGTGCACGACACCGGGCCGCGGGAGTGGCAGCAGAAGATCGCGAAGATCCCGGTGGCGGCGGCCTGAGCCGAGGCTTGCCCTGCCCCTTCGCCGCAAGCGGCGCAGGGGCAGGAGGCGAGGCTCAGCGCTCGATCAGCGCGTACGCCGAATGCGCGTGGATCGACTCGAAGTTCTCGACCTCCACCCGGTACCGCCCCACCCGCTCGTCCTTGTTCAGCCGCAGCGCCACGTCGCGAACCAGGTCCTCGACGAACTTCGGGTTCTCGTACGCGCGCTCGGTCACCCACTTCTCGTCGGCGCGCTTGAGCATCGGCCAGAGCTCGCTGGAGGCGCTGTCCTCGGCGAAGCGCACGAGCTCGGTCCACGCGATGTCCCGCAGCAGCTCCACGCGGATCGTCACGTGCGAGCGCTGGTTGTGGGCGCCGTAGTCCGAGATCTCCTTGGAGCAGGGGCACAGGGACTTCACCGGCACCACCACTTCGGCCCACACCGAGGACGCCCCGCCGCGCGCTTCGGCGATCCAGCGCCCCTGGTACTCCAGCAGGCTCTGCACGCCCGACACGGGCGCGCGCTTGCGCAGGAAGAACGGGAAGCGCGCCTCGATGCGCCCCTCGCGCGCGTGCAGGCGCTCGATCATGGCGTCCAGCCCCGCGCGCAGCGTCGACAGCTCCAGCGGCGCCTCCAGCGCGTCCAGCCACGCGACGAAGCGCGACATGTGCGTGCCCTTCTGCTCGGCGGGCAGCGCGACGTCGAGATCCCATTGCGCGACAGTGGGCACCACGGCCTGGCCGATGCGCAGCTCGACCGGGTAGCGCACGTCCTTGATGCCGACGCGCTGGATCGCGAGGTGCCGCTCGTCACGCTCGCTCTGCGTGTCCGGAATGTGGAGAACGTCTTTCAGGTTGCTCATGGAAATCCATCGATACCGCCGGCAAGCATCTCACCGATCGGGCGGCGGCGCCACCGCAAGGACATGAACGCGGCGTTCGAAGCCTCTGACGGAAACGCCGGGCCGCCCCAAGTTTCCTCGACCCCCGTGGGGCGGGCTGGGCGCAGCCCGGCCTGCCCTGGTGGGGGCCCTCAATGGTTGACCGCGGGACGCACCAGCGCGGGCCGCCCTCCGAAGCGCTTCAGCACCGACTGCTCGATGCCGGCGCTGTCCAGGCCGCAGAGGGCGAGCAGCTTGGCCGGGTCGCCGTGCTCGATGAACTCGTCGGGCAGGCCGAGCGCGAGCACCGGCGTGGCGATGCCGGCCGCGGCCAGCGCTTCCATCACCGCGCTGCCGGCGCCGCCGCGCACGCAGCCCTCCTCGAGCGTGACGAGGGCGTCGTGGCTGCGCGCCAGCCTTGTCACCAATGCGACATCGAGCGGCTTCACGAAGCGCATGTTGGCGACTGTCGCGTCGAGCCGCTCGGCCGCTTCCAGGGCGGGGTAGAGCAGCGTGCCGAAGGCGAGGATGGCGATGCGCTTGCCGCCCTGCCCGCCCGCGCGCGTGGCCTCGCGGCGCATCTCGCCCGTGCCGAAGGGGATCGCCGCCATCGCCTTGCTGACCGGCACGCCCACGCCGCTGCCGCGCGGGTAGCGCACGGCCACCGGATGGTCCTGCTGGAACGCGGTGTAGAGCAGCTGCCGGCACTCGTTCTCGTCGGCCGGCGCCAGCACGCTCATGTTCGGAATGCAGCGCAGGTAGGCGATGTCGTACGCGCCCGCGTGCGTGGCGCCGTCGGCGCCCACCAGCCCCGCGCGGTCCAGCGCGAAGACGACCGGCAGGTTCTGGATCGCCACGTCGTGGATGAGCTGGTCGTACGCGCGCTGAAGGAAGGTGGAGTAGATGGCCACGACCGGCTTCAGTCCTTCGCAGGCGAGGCCCGCGGCGAAGGTCACCGCGTGCTGCTCGGCGATGCCGACGTCGTGGTAGCGGCTCGGGAAGCGCTTCTCGAACTCGACCATGCCCGAGCCTTCGCGCATCGCCGGCGTGACGCCGACCAGCCGCTTGTCCTTCTCCGCCATGTCGCACAGCCACTGGCCGAACACCTGGGTGAAGGTGGGCTTCGGCGCGACGGCCGGCTTCTTCAGGCCCTCGGCGGGATTGAACTTGCCCGGCCCGTGGTAGGCGATGGGATCCGCCTCGGCGAGCTTGTACCCGTAGCCCTTCTTGGTGACGACGTGCAGGAACTGCGGGCCGGACTTGTCGCGCAGGTTCTCGAGCGTGGGGATCACCGAATCGAGGTCGTGGCCGTCGATCGGGCCCACGTAGTTGAAGCCGAACTCCTCGAAGATGGTGCCGGGCACCACCATGCCCTTGGCGTGCTCCTCGAGCCGCCGCGCCAGCTCCAGCAGCGGCGGCGCGTTCTTCAGCACCTGCTTGGCCCCTTCGCGCGCGGCGGCGTAGAACTTGCCGCTCATCAGCCGCGCCAGGTGGCGGTTGAGCGCGCCTACCGGCGGCGAGATCGACATGTCGTTGTCGTTCAGCACGACGAGCATGTCGGGTTGCCCGCACGCGTGCGGCATGCCCGCGTTGTTGAGCGCCTCGAAGGCCATGCCGGCGGTCATCGCGCCGTCGCCGATGATCGCCACGCACTTGCGCCGCTCGCCCTTCATCTTCGCGGCGATCGCCATGCCGAGCGCGGCCGAGATCGAGGTGGACGAATGCGCCGTGCCGAAGGTGTCGTACTCGCTCTCGTCGCGCCGCGGGAAGCCGCTGATGCCGCCCAGCTGCCGCAGCGTGTGCATGCGGTCGCGCCGGCCGGTGAGGATCTTGTGCGGGTAGGTCTGGTGGCCCACGTCCCACACCAGCCGGTCGTGCGGCGTGTTGAACACGTGGTGCAGCGCGATGGTGAGCTCGACGGTGCCGAGGTTCGACGACAGGTGCCCGCCGGTCTGCGAGACGCTCTGCAGCACGTAGTCGCGCAGCTCCACCGCGAGCTGCTTGAGCTCGCCGCGGGAGAGGCGCCGCAGGTCGGCCGGGCTGTTGATCGTGTAGAGCAGCGGATGGTTCATCGTGCGCGTGCGTCTCAGTTGTCCCGATCGACGACCTTGTCGGCGAGCCGGCTCAGCCATTCGGCGCTGGCCAGTCCGCTGCGCGCGAGCGCGGCCTGGGCCTTGTCGCGCAGCTCGCCGGCATGGCGGCGCGCCTCGTCGAGGCCCAGCACGGTCACGTAGGTCGGCTTGTTGTTGTCCAGGTCCTTGCCGGCGGTCTTGCCGAGCGTCTCGGAGGCCTGCGTCACGTCGAGGATGTCGTCCACCACCTGGAAGGCGAGACCCACGGCGTCGCCGAACTCCGCCAGCGCCTGCCATTGCGGCGGCGTGGTGGCGCCGCAGGCGGCGCCCATCAGCACGCTGGCCTGGAGCAGCGCGCCGGTCTTGCGGTGGTGCATGTCGCGCAGGCAATGCTCGTCGAGCGGCCGGCCGATGCTCGCGAGGTCGATCGCCTGCCCGCCCGCCATGCCGGCGTGGCCCGCGGCGCGCGCGAGCAGCGCGCACAGGCGCGCCTGCAGCGCGGGCGGCACGCCGTCGCCCGGCGTGAGCATCTCGAACGCGAGCGCCTGCATGGCGTCGCCGGCCAGCATGGCCTGCGCCTCGCCGAACTGCACGTGCACGGTGGGCTTGCCACGCCGGAGCACGTCGTTGTCCATGCACGGCATGTCGTCGTGGACCAGCGAATAGGCGTGGATCAGCTCCACGGCGCAGGCCGCGCGCAGGGCCGCCTCGTGCAGCCCGCCCACCGCCTGCGACGCGGCGAGCACCAGCAACGGCCGCACGCGCTTGCCGCCGTCGAGCACGCCGTAGCGCATCGCCTGCCCCAGGCCGGCCGGGGCGTCGGTCGGCACCCAGGCTTCGAGCGCACCTTCGACGGCGTCGAGCTCGCGTCGCATCCAGGCATCGAACTCGGCCCCGTTCATGCCGCGGTCCAGGGCTTCAGCTGCCCGTCCTCGACCACCTTCACCTGCTGCTCCACCGCGTCGAGGCGGCCGCGGCAGAAGGTGAGCAGCTCCGCGCCGCGCCGATAGCTCTGCAGCAGCTGGTCCAGCGGGAGCTGGCCGGCTTCCATCGCGGCGACGAGGCGCTCGAGCTCGGCGAGCGCCTCCTCGTACGTGGCCGGCACGGCGGCCGCATCGGTGGACGAAGCAGTGGGAACCATTTTTCGCGGGATGAAACCTCGGATTGTAGTGTCCCGACCCTCTTGAAGTGGGGCGGCGGGGTCCCACGTGGGCCGCATCGGCATCGCGGAGTGCCGCGCCGGCGGCGCCTCGACCCCCCGGGTACAATCCGCGGCCCGCCGCGCCGAGGCGCATTCACCGTGCAAGAAGGCGGGCCCTCATCCCCCACGAGGCCGGTTACCGCAGGCCACCGGAGCCCACCGCTCCCGTGGCCTCGCCCGGGGGCGGTTCGACATCGGTTTTTGGAGATCCTGGGGATCATGTCCGACCTGAGCGTCACCCTTCAAGCCCTGGAGCGCAGCCGCTCGCAACTTTCGGTCACGAGTTACTTCGACGAGGCGCTGTTCCAGCGCGAGATGAAGCGCCTGTTCGCCACCGGCCCGCGCTACGTCGGCCATGCGCTCTCGGTGCCCGAGCCGGGGGATTACCACGCCTTGCTGCACGAGGGCGAAGGCCGCGCGCTGGTGCGCAACGCGGTCGGCGAAATCCAGCTCGTGTCCAACGTGTGCCGCCACCGCCAGGCCGTGATGCTGCGCGGGCGGGGCACGACGCGCAGCAGCAACATCGTCTGCCCGCTGCACCGCTGGACCTACGACCTCGAAGGCAGGCTCATCGGCGCGCCGCACTTCGCGGACGACCCGTGCCTGTCGCTCAACAACTATCCGGTGCGCACCTGGAACGGCATGGTGTTCGAGGACAACGGTCGCGACGTCGCGGCCGACCTCGCCGGGCTGGGCCCGAAGGCCGACTTCGACTTCAGCGGCTACGTGCTGGACAAGGTGCAGCTGCACGAGTGCGACTACAACTGGAAGACCTTCATCGAGGTGTACCTCGAGGACTACCACGTCGCGCCGTTCCACCCCGGCCTCGGCCAGTTCGTCACCTGCGAGGACCTGCGCTGGGAGTTCGGCGCCGAGTATTCGGTGCAGACCGTGGGCGCGAAGAACGCCCTCGCCAAGCCCGGATCGGCCACGTACCGCAAGTGGCACGACGCGGTGCTCGCCTTCCGCAACGGCGTGCCGCCACGGCACGGCGCCATCTGGCTCACCTACTACCCCCACATCATGCTGGAGTGGTACCCGCACGTGCTGGTCGTCTCCACGCTCTATCCGAAGGGGCCGCAGAAGACGCTCAACGTCGTCGAGTTCTACTACCCCGAGGAGATCGCCGCCTTCGAGCGCGAGTTCGTCGAGGCGGAGCAGGCGGCGTACTGGGAGACCTGCGTGGAGGACGACGAGATCGCGCTGCGCATGGACGCGGGGCGCCGCGCGCTCATGGACCGCGGCGACGACGAAGCGGGGCCCTACCAGAGCCCCATGGAGGACGGCATGCAGCAGTTCCACGAGTGGTATCGCAGGATGATGAGGCGGCCGTAGGCCGCGCGCCGGCTGTAGCACGATCGCCGGCCATGTCCGCCACGTGGCTCATGGTGCTCGCCTCGCTGCTCTTCTCCACCATGGGCGTGTGCGTCAAGCTCGCGTCCGTCACCTACAGCGCGCCGGAGATCGTCTTCTACCGCAGCCTCACCGGCGCGCTGATGATCGGCCTGCTGAGCCGCTGGCAGGGGACGTCGCTGAAGACGACGGTCCCCGCCATGCACTTCTGGCGCAGCGCCACGGGGGTCACCGCGCTGTGCCTGTGGTTCTACGCCATGGCCCACCTGCCGCTCGCCACCGCGATGACGCTGAACTACTCGTCGTCGGTCTGGATGGCGCTGTACCTCATCGGCGGCGCCGTCGTGATGGGCACGGCGCGCGTGGACGGCCGGCTGGTGCTCGCCGTGCTGACGGGATTCGCCGGCGTGGCCCTGATCCTGCGGCCCACGATCGACCAGCAGCAGCTTTGGCACGGCCTCATCGGGATGATGTCGGGCATGGTGTCGGCCACCGCCTACCTGCAGGTGAGCGCGCTCGCGCGCGCGGGCGAGCCCGAATCGCGCATCGTCTTCTACTTCTCGGTGGGCGGCATCGTCGCCGGGGCGCTGCTCGCCAGCGCCACGGGCTGGCATGCGCACCACTGGCGCGGCGTCGCGCTGCTGGTGGCCGTCGGCGCGCTGGCCACCGTCGCGCAGCTGCTCATGACGCGCGCCTACGCCACCGGCCGGCCCCTGGTGAACGCGAGCCTGCAGTACCTCGGCATCGCGTTCTCGTTCCTCTACGGCGTGTGGCTGTTCGACGACCGCATCACCGCGATGGCGATCGTGGGCATGCTGATGATCGTCGCCGCCGGCGTGCGTGCGACGATGCTGCGCACGCGCGCCGCGCCGGCCACGCGCACCGTCCCGCCGATCGAGGACTGAGCCGACGGAGCGAAGCACCCTTCGACAAGCTCAGGACAGGCCCTATGAAATCGTGCAGCGTCGTCGGCTCGCTCAGAGCCGCGCCAACCATCCACCAGCGAATCGTTCACAGGCTCTGACATGACCCCGCTCGTTTGCGCCGCCGACCTGCGCGCCGCCCTCGAAGGGCGCGCCGCGCCGGTGCTGATCGACACCCGCTTCGACCTGGCCGACCCCGCGGCCGGCGAGCGCAGCTGGCGCGAAGGCCACCTGCCGGGCGCGCATTACCTGCACCTGGACCGCGACCTCTGCGGCCCGAAGACCGGGCGCAACGGGCGCCACCCGCTGCCCGCGCGCGCGGCGTTCGCCGCGCTGGTCGGCACGCTCGGCATCGGGCCGTCCACGCCGGTCGTGGTGCTCGACGGCCAGCAGGGCATGTTCGCCGCACGCGCCTGGTGGATGCTGCGCTGGCTCGGCCACCGCGACGTGGCGCTGCTGGACGGCGGCGTGGCGGCGTGGGAGGCCGCGGGCGGCAGGCTGGACACCGCGATGCCGGCGCGCCCGGGCGGCCCGCCCTACCCGGCCGGCGAGCCGGGCGTGGCGCAGACGGACGCCGCCACGCTGCACGCCGGGCTCGGCCGCGTGCGGCTGATCGATGCGCGCGCCGCCGAGCGCTTCCGCGGCGAGGTGGAGCCGCTCGACGCGCAGGCCGGCCACATCCCCGGCGCGCTCAACCGCCCGTTCAAGGACAACCTGGCGCCCGACGGCCGCTTCAAGCCCGCCGCGCAGCTGCGCGCCGAGTTCGAGGACCTGGGCGTGCGCCCCGGCACGCCGGTCGTCCACCAGTGCGGCTCCGGCGTCACCGCCTGCCACAACGCGCTCGCCATGGAGGCTGCCGGCCTGGGCGCGGGCGTGCTGTATCCCGGCTCGTGGAGCGAATGGTCCGCGGATCCCGCGCGGCCCGTGGCTACGGGCTGAACGGCGCCGCGCACCCGCTTGATCGGCCGCAAGGCCCTCAGCTTCCGTTTGACTAAACACGGGTGCGTGGCGGACAGTCCTAGTCCACCACGCTCCTGGAGGTGACCATGTTCAAGCGCATCCTCATCCCCACCGACGGCTCCGACATCACCGCCAAGGCGGCCGACGCGGCGATTCGCCTCGCCAAGTCGCTCGGCGCGCAGGTCTACACGATCAGCGTCAAGGAGCCGTTCCCCTACAGCGCCATCTCGGAGATGCAGCCCACTCCGCCGCAGGAGTTCTACGACGCGCAGGAGCGCATCGCGAACAAGCGCGTGCAGGCCGTGCGCGACGCGTGCGCCGCCGCGGGCGTGCCGTGCGAGGCGCACACGGTCGAGGCGCTGCATCCGTGGGAGGCGATCATCGAGCACGCGCAGCGCACCGACTGCGACCTGATGGTCATGGCCTCGCACGGCCGTCGCGGCGTCACCGCGCTGCTGCTGGGCAGCGAGACGCAGAAGGTGCTGACGCACTCCACCATCCCGGTGCTCGTGGTGCGTTGACGCCTCCGGCGCGCCGCCCGGGCCCCCCCGGCGGCGCCGCCGGCGTCAGTGCGCGTGCAGCGACTGCGACGCCAGCACGATGAGCAGCAGCCCGCCGCCCAGCCAGGCGAGCTGCGATGCCGTGTCGCGCCACGACAGCCGGTGCTGGAGCTGCGGGATCAGGTCCGCCACGGCCACGTAGATGAAGCTGCTGGAGGCGATGACGAGCAGGTACGGGAAGAGCTGCTGCCACGGCCCGACGACGTAGTACCCCAGCACGCCGCCCGCGACCGCCGCGAGTCCCGACACCGCGTTGTAGAGCAGCGCCCGCCGCCGGGTGAGGCCCGCGTTGACCAGCACGATGTAGTCGCCCACCTCCTGCGGGATCTCGTGCGCGACGATCGCCAGCGCGGTCACCACGCCGATCTGCGCATCGGTGAGGAAGGCGGCCGCGATGATGATGCCGTCGCAGAAGTTGTGGATGCTGTCGCCCATGAGCACCGTCCAGCCGCCGCGCCCGGCCTGCTGCCGGTCGAAGCCGTGGTGGTGGTGATGCGCGTCGGCCTCGTGGTGGTGCTGGTGGCGGTAGAGCTCGGCCTTCTCGAGCAGGAAGAAGAACAGCAGGCCGGCGAGCAGCGTGGTGAACAGGCTCTGCGGGCTCGCCGGGCTCTCGAACGCCTCCGGCAGCAGGTTCAGCAGCGCCGTGCCGAGCAGCACCCCGGCCGACACGCTGACCAGGTCGCGCACCACGCGCGCGAGCATCGCCACCGTGAGGCTCGCGGCGATGATGACCGAGAGCAGCCCGCCGACGAAGGTGGCGAGGACGATCCAGAACAGCGTCATCGCGCGGGCATCGCCCCGCGCACACCGCCTGGACGACCGTCATCGCATGTCATTCGTTCTTCTCCTGAAGGGTCGCAGGGGGACGCGGGCGAAAGCGCGCATTCTAGGAAAGGTTGCCGCCACAATGCGCGCCATGTCTGCCCGCTCCGCCGCCGGCACCCTCGACCCGCACGGCGCCGGTCCGCTGGCCGCGATCGACCTCGGCTCGAACAGCTTTCGCCTCGAGGTCGGCGAGGTGCAGCAGGGGCGGTACCGGCGCATCGACGACCTGAAGGAGACGGTGCGCCTCGGCGGCGGACTCGACGCCGACGGCCAGCTCACCGACGAGGCGATCCGCCGCGGACTCGCGTGCCTCGCGCGCTTCGCCGAACGGCTGCAGCGCTTCCCGCCGTCACGCGTGCGCGCCGTCGCCACGCAGACGCTGCGCGAGGCACGCAACCGCGACGCCTTCCTCGCCCGCGCGCGCGACGTGCTCGGCCATCCCATCGAGGTGATCTCGGGCCGCGAGGAGGCGCGCCTCATCTATGCCGGCGTCGCGCGCCTGCAGCCTTCGGACAAGCCGCGGCTGGTGGTCGACATCGGCGGCCGCTCCACCGAGCTGATCCTCGGCCAGGGTCGCGCCGCGCTGCGCGCCGAGTCGTTCCAGGTGGGCAGCGTCAGCCTGTCGATGAAGTACTTCCCCGACGGCCGCTTCACCGAAGACGCGTTCCGCGCCGCGCAGGTGGCCGCCGGCGCGGAGCTGGAGGAAGCGCTCGACCTGTTCTCCGCGGCGCACTGGGTGGAGGCGCTCGGGTCCTCGGGCACGGTGGGCGCGGTGTCGCAGGCGCTCGCCGCCCACGGCGTCACCGACGGGCACGTCACCCCGCAGGGGCTGCGCTGGCTCATCGAGACCTGCCTGCGCGCGGGCCGCGCCGACCGCCTCGCGTGGCCCGGGCTGAAGGAGGAGCGGCGCCCCGTGATCGGCGGCGGCATCGCGATCCTCTACACGCTCGCGACGCACTTCGGCATCGAGGCGCTCGCGCCCGCGCGCGGCGCGCTGCGCCAGGGCGTGATCCTCGACCTCGACGAACGGCTGCGCGCCGAGGCCGACGCCGGCGAGGCGCACGACATCCGCGACGAATCCGTGCGCGAGCTGCAGCAGCGCTTCGGCGTCGACCTGGCGCAGGCCCAGCGCGTGCGCACGGTGGCCGGCGCGCTGCACGACCGCGTGCGGCCCGGCGCCGCCCACGAGCTGCGGCGCGAGCTGCAGTGGGCCTGCGCGCTGCACGAGGTCGGCATGATGGTGTCGCACCACGACCACCACCGCCACAGCGCGTACGTCGTCGCCCACGTGGACGCCCCCGGCTTCTCGCAGTCGCAGCTGCGGCGCCTCGCGGCGCTGGTGCTGGCGCAGCGCGGCGGGCTGCGCAAGGTGGACGCGGCGCTGGCGCAGGAAGCCGTGGCCTGGCAGGCGCTCTGCCTGCGGCTGGCCGTCGTGGTCTGCCATGCGCGCGCAGGCGTGGACCACCATGCGCTCGCGCTGCGGCGGCGCGCCTCGACCGCCCTGCTCGCGGTGCCCGGCGACTGGGCGCGCGCGCATCCGCGCACGATGCACCTGCTCGGCGAGGAGAGCGCGGCGTGGGCGCGCGGGGGGCCGCTGCGGCTGGAGGTCCATCCGTAGCGCCTCCCCCCCCCGGCGCAAGGTCGACAGGGGCGCCGCGAGCGCCGCTGCCTCCGCCGGCCCGGCCTGCCCCTCCCCCGGCGGGGAGGGGATCCCGGTCACAGGCCGTCGGGGCCCTGCACGGCGTGCAGCACGACGCCCTCGTCGCGCTGCCGCAGCCACCACACCGCGCCCTTCTTCACCGACCACGGCAGCGCCTGCCCCGCGAGGACCGTGGAGGCGACGAGGCCGAGCGTGGGCTGGTGGCCGACGATCAGCACCGGGTCGGGCCCGTCCGGCCAGCGCGCCGCCTCCAGCACCGCGGCCACCTCGGCGTCGGGGGCGAGCGCCTGCACCGTGCGCAACGGCCGGCCGAGCGCCTGCGCCGTCTGCTGCGTGCGCACGGCCGGGCTCACCAGGATGCGCGTGCGCTCGGCCAGCCGCTGGTTGAGCCATTCCGCCATCCGGCGCGCCTGGCGCTCGCCCTTGGCGGTGAGCTCGCGCGCGAGGTCGTCGTCGCCGGGGCGCGCGGGCTTCGCTTCGGCATGGCGCCACAGGATCAGGTCCATCAGAGTCCGGCCTCCGCGGCGTAGCGCCGCATCAGCGCCTCCTGGGCGCTCGGGCCCTCGGTCGACACGCGCTCGTAGCTGCCGTCCGGCCGCAGCGTCCACGCGTCGCGCGTGTCGTGCAGGTACGGCACCAGGCATTCGTCGATCACCCGCTGGCGCAGCGCCGGGTCGCGCACCGGCCAGGCGATCTCGATGCGGCGGTACATGTTGCGGCCCATCCAGTCGGCGCTCGACAGCAGCAGCGCCTCGTCGTCGTCGCCTTCGCCCCAGCGGAAGTACCACACGCGCGAATGCTCGAGGAAGCGGCCGACGATCGAGCGCACGCGGATGCGCTCGGTCACCTCGGGAATGCCGGGCGGCAGCATGCACGCGCCGCGCACCAGCAGGTCGATGCACGCGCCGGCCTGTCCGGCGCGCACGAGCGCCTCGATGATCGGCACGTCGGTGAGCGCGTTCATCTTCGCGACGATGCGCGCGGGCGCGCCCGCGCGCGCCGCCTCCGCCACCCGCTCGACGGCCTGCAGCGTGCGCCGGTGCAGCGAGAACGGCGCCTGCAGCAGGCGGCGCAGTGCGCGCACGCGGCCCAGGCTCGCGAGCTGCTGGAACACGGCGTCGGCGTCGGCCGTGAGCTCGGGGTCGGCGGTGAGGTAGCCGATGTCGGTGTACTGGCGCGCCGTGCGCGGGTTGTAGTTGCCCGTCGCGAGGTGCGCGTAGCGGCGCAGCTGCCCCTGCTCGCGCCGCGTCACGAGCAGCAGCTTCGCGTGCGTCTTCAGCCCCACCACGCCGTACACCACCTGCGCGCCCACCGCCTCCAGGCGCTCGGCCCAGTTGATGTTGGCCTCCTCGTCGAAGCGCGCCTTCAGCTCGACCACGGCGGTCACTTCCTTGCCGCGCCGCGCCGCCTCGATGAGCAGGTCCATGAGCGGGGATTCGCTGCCGGTGCGGTAGATCGTCTGCTTGATCGCGAGCACGTCCGGATCGTCCACCGCCTCGCGCAGGAACTGCACGACGGGCTCGAACGCCTCGAACGGATGGTGCAGCAGCACGTCCGCGCCCGCCAGCCGTTCGAGGATGGAGTGATGCCGCGGCAGGCGGCCCTGCGGCCACACGCCCTCGAACGGCGGGAAGCGCAGCGCCGGCGCGTCGGCCTGGTCGATGAGCTGCTCCAGCCGCACCAGGTTGACCGGGCCGTTCACGCGGTACAGCGCCACCGCCGGCAGGCCGAACTGCTGCAGCAGGAACTCGGCGAGCTCCGGCGGGCAGGTGCTGACCACCTCCAGCCGCACCGCCTGCCCGAAATGGCGCGTGGTGAGGCCGAAGCGCAGCGCCTGGCGCAGGTTGGCGACGTCCTCCTCGTCGACTTCCAGGTCCGAGTCGCGCGTGACGCGGAACTGCGAGAACGCCTCCACCTCGCGGCCGGGGAACAGCTCGCCCAGGTGCGCGCGGATCACGCTGGTGAGCAGCACGAAGGCCTGGCGGCCGCGCGGGGCGACTTCGTCCGGCAGCCGGATCACCCGCGGCAGCACGCGCGGCACCTTGACGATCGCGATCGTGTTCTCGCGCCCGAAGGCGTCGCGCCCCGACAGCCGCACGACGAAGTTGAGCGACTTGTTCGCCACCTGCGGGAACGGATGCGCCGGGTCCAGCCCGACCGGCACCAGCAGCGGGCGCACCTGCATGTCGAAGAAGCGCTCGACCCAGCGCCGCTGGGCGGCGTCGCGCTCGGCGTGGTTGAGGATGGAGATGCCCTCGCGCGCCAGCCGCGGCATCACGTCGTCGTTGAGGGCGGCGTACTGGTCGTCGATGAGCGCGTGCGCCTCGGCGGCGACGCCTTCCAGGTCGCGCTGGGACACCGCGGAGCCCGCCTGGCGGGCCGCCTCGAGGTAGTCGGCGAAGCGCACCTCGAAGAACTCGTCCATGTTGGACGACACGATGCAGATGTAGCGCAGCCGCTCGAGCAGCGGCACGTCCGGCCGGCGCGCCTGCGCCAGCACGCGCGCGTTGAACTCGAGGATCGAGTGCTCGCGGCTCAGCAGCGCGGGCAGCGCCCGCGCGGCGGCGAGGTCGGATTTCATGACAGGCGAGTGTATGAATCCTCGATGACCGTGCTGTGAACGAAGCGGCGCACCTCGGGCTCTGGAGTCCGCGCGGCAGACGGTTCTTCCCCCTCTCCCCGCTTGCGGGGAGAGGGGGGGTGAGGGGCGGTTGCAGTGCAGCGCTTCGATACCTCGGCCCGAACGGTCTCTCTCTGCCACGCCGCCCTTCGACAGGCTCAGGGCG
>Ga0075429_100001288_pt1 | contig 20434 bp, 16 predicted proteins | sample RhiMetdeltSRZDD3_FD_75295 | JGI IMG/M metagenome (GOLD analysis project Ga0075429, IMG submission 75295) | Populus rhizosphere microbial communities from Tennessee, USA - Rhizosphere MetaG P. deltoides SRZDD3 | ecosystem: Host-associated > Plants > Roots > Rhizosphere > Soil | place: USA... | reverse complement strand
CGACGCTGCCGTTCCGGAGGGCCCATTTCGGGTTCGGCTCGTTCGGCGGGTATCTCTATGCCTTCGGCGGTGACAGTGGAGTGGTCGCTCCCCACAGCGGAAGTCAATCCCAGAGCAGCGTCGCCGACGTGGCCGTCGCGCGGATCGACCTGCGCACCGGGAATCTCGAGTCGTCCGGATGGGTCACCGCCGGCAACAAAATGACCAAGAGCGTGAGCAAGCACACCACGGTGGTTGCAGGCGGCTACGTCCTCATCACGGCCGGCCTCTACAACGGGGCCTCGAGCGGATCGACCGAGGAGAGCTACGCACAATTCAACGCGGACGGGACCGTCGCCAGTTTCAACGGAGCCACCGGCTCGAATACCATCGAGTCGCTGATTTCGGGAGGCAACCTTTTCAACCACGCCGCCGTGGGATATACCGATGCCACCGGAGTATTTCACGTCCTCGTGGCGGGCGGCGACGACGTCAACACGCCGGGGACCCGGCACCGAGGGGTTTTCTACTACTAGTTTCCCCCTGATGCGCGCCCTCGCCTTTCACGGGGTCCACGATCTCAGAATCGACCGGGTGCCCGACCCGGTGCTGGTCGCGCCAACCGACGCGATCGTCGCGGTGCGCCTCGCGGCGATCTGCGGCTCCGACCTCCACGTGTGGCATGGCAGGGAGACCGGCCTCGACCAGGGCACCGTGATGGGGCACGAATTCCTCGGAGAAGTGGTCGAGATCGGGACCGAGGTGTCCCGATTCTCCCCGGGCGACCCGGTCGTGAGTCCATTCACCACCAGCTGCGGCGGGTGTTTCTATTGCAGCCACGATCTCCCGGCCCGCTGCACTCGGGGACAGCTGTTCGGGTGGGTGGAACGTGGCGCCGGGCTGCAGGGAGGGCAGGCCGAGCTGGTGCGGGTCCCGCTGGCCGATTCGACCCTTCTCGGCGTCCCCGGTGGTCTTGCAGCCGAGGCCGCCTTGCTCCTCGGCGACGTCCTGGCGACGGGGTATCACGCCGCCGTCATGGGTGGCGTGGCCGGTGGCTCGACCTGCGCCGTGATCGGCTGCGGTCCCGTCGGCCTGATGGCGGTGGTCTCGGCCCGGGAGCTGGGAGCGACCCAGGTGTTTGCCGTCGACGCCGTGCCGGAGCGACTGGCGTTTGCGGAGCGGCTCGGAGCCATCCCGGTAGATCTGCGCAATGGAACGGTGCTCGAGTCGATCCGGGAAGCGACGTCGGATCGCGGGGTCGACGCGGCGCTCGAAGCCGTCGGCTCGCCGGAGGCCAGCCGGCTGGCCTTCGAGCTGGTCCGGCCCGGCGGAACGATCGCCGCGGTCGGAGTCCACCACGAGGCGGCGTTTGCCTTCTCACCAGGCGCCGCGTACGACAAGAATCTGACCTACCGAATCGGCCGCTGTCCGGTGCGCCATTATATGGAGCAGCTTCTCCCCATCGCCGGGAAACATGAGACCGAGCTCGCCGGGCTCTTCACCCACCGGTTGCCACTCGATCAGGCGCCTCTGGGGTATCGGATCTTCGACGGCAAACTCGATGGGTGCATAAAAGTCCTGCTGGCTCCCTGACTCCCTGGCTCCCTGGCTCCCTTCCTCAATTGACCCCAAACGGGCTCCGGCGTTATACTTAGGGGCTATGGCCCTGCCGAACGAGTCGATCGCTCGGAGCCCCATGCTCCTCCTCAGCGGCACGGCCAATCGGCCGCTCGCAGAGGGCGTCGCGACCGAGCTCAACTCGGTGCTCTGCAAGGCCACGATCCGACGTTTTGCCGATGGCGAGATCTTCGTCAAGATCGACGAAAATGTGCGAGGGCGGGATGTGTACATCATCCAGCCGACCAATCCGCCGGCGGAAAACCTGATCGAGTTGTTGTTGCTCATGGATGCGGCACGGCGTGCGAGTGCGGCGCGGATTACTCCGGTGATTCCGTACTTCGGCTACGCTCGCCAGGACCGGAAAGATCAGCCCCGGGTGGCGATCAGCGCGAAGCTGATGGCCAACATCATCTCCCAGGCGGGAGCCGACCGGGTGCTGGCGATCGACTTCCATCAGCATCAGCTCCAGGGGTTTTTCGACCTGCCGGTCGATCACCTTTATGCGGCGCCGGTGTTCACGAACCACTACCGGCAGAAGGGTCTCAAGAATCTCGCGATCGTGGCGTCGGATGTCGGGGGCGCCAAAATGGCCCGGGGCTTCGCCAAGCGACTCGATGCCACGTTCGCGATCATCGACAAGCGGCGGACCGCGGCGAATGTCGCCGAAGCGGTGAACGTGGTGGGCGATGTCGAGGGGAAGGACTGCATCATCCCCGATGACATGATCGATACCGGCGGCACCATGGCCGAAGCGGCGCATGCCCTCAAGCGGCTTGGCGCCCAGGATATTTATCTCTGCGCCACCCATCCCCTGCTCTCGGGGCCGGCGGTGGAGCGGCTGATGCAGGCGCCGATCAAGGAAGTGGCGGTGACCAACACGATTCACCTGCCGCCGGAAAAGCAGTTCGACAAACTCAAGGTGCTGTCCATCGCCGGACTTCTCGCGAAGGCGATCGGATACACCCATAGCGACCAGTCGGTCAGCGCGCTGTTCGATTGAAGGAAGGAACCCGGACCATGGCAACTCAGGCAACGATTCTCGCGACTCCCCGCACCGGCGCCGGCAAGGGCGTGGCCCGCTCGCTTCGGCGTGCCGGCCGCATCCCTGCCGTCATCTACGGCCGGGGGCGCGACCCCGAAGCGATCGACGTGGATACCACGTCGCTGAACCGGCTGCTCACCCAGATTTCGGCGGCCACCACGATCGTGGACGTGACGGTCGAGGGACGGACTCCGGTGAAGGCGCTGATCCGCGAGATCCAGCGCAATCCGGTGCGGCCGGGCGACATCATCCATCTCGACCTGTACGAAGTGCACGCCGACCAGAAGGTCACCATCGAGGTGCCGGTCAAGCTGATCGGGATCCCCGACGGGGTGAAGAACTTCGGCGGCGTCCTCGATCAGATCATGCACGACATGTCGATCCGGGTGCTGCCGGCGAACATTCCCGAGCATATCGACGTGGACGTGAGCGCGCTGGCGATCGGGCAGTCCATTCACATCTCGGACCTGCAGCAGGAGGGCGGGACCTACGAGATCATGAACGACCCCGAGCAGACGATCTGCACCGTTGTCGCCCCGCGGGCCGAGGAGGTCGTGGCGCCGGTGGCCGAAGAAGTCGCCCCGGTGGAGCCGGAGCTCATCCGGAAGGTCAAGCCGGACGAAGAAGCCGAAGCCGAAGGCGAAGGGAAGAAGTAACTGCCGCGGGCCGTTCTGGGCCTGGGCAACCCGGGTCCCGAATACTCGGATACCCGGCACAACGCGGGGTTCCTGCTGGCGGACCGGCTGGCCGAGCGCTGGCGGCTGGGCTCGTTCAAGCGGGAAGGTCAGAGCAGAGTGGCGGCGGGATCCCGCGACGGGGTCCCGGTCCAGGTGATCAAGCCCCAGACGTACATGAACCGCAGCGGGGCCGCTTTGGCCTCGTTGCGGGGGTCGGACGCCTTCGATCCCGCCCGGGACCTCCTGGTTCTCGTGGACGATGTCGCGCTCGACGTGGGCCGCTTCCGGCTGCGCGGCGCCGGGAGCGCCGGGGGCCACAACGGGCTCAAGAGCGTCGAGGGCGTGCTCCAGCGCCAGGACTACGCCCGGCTCCGGATCGGAGTGGGCCCCCGCCCGATGGAAGTGGACGATCTGGCGGACTTCGTGCTCGACCGCTTCACCAGGGACGAGCGGGCCGCGCTCGATGCGCTGCTCGATCCGATGGCCGAAGCGGTGGAGTGCTGGCTGGATGAAGGGATCGAGCGGGCGATGAACCGGTTCAACCGTTGACCTCCCACTTCGGCAGGACTCATGACGACTGACCAACTGCCCCTCGTTTCCCTGATCATCGGCGCCGTGGGCATCCTGGCCACCTGGATGACATACGCCGGGATCAAGAAGCAGCCGGCCGGCAACGACGTGATGCGGGACCTGGCCGGACAGATTCATGCCGGTGCGCTGGCGTTTCTCCGCCGGGAATACACCGTCCTGCTTCCCTTCCTGGCCATCGTCGCGATCCTGCTCGGCCTGGCGATCAGCATGAAGACCGGGGTGGCCTACGTCGCCGGCGGGCTCTGCTCCATCATCACCGGATGGGTCGGGATGCAGGGCGCCACGCGGGCCAACGTGCGGACCACCGAGGCCGCCCGCGCGAGCGGCCAGGCGGCGGCGCTCCGAGTGGCGTTTTCGGGCGGCGCGGTCATGGGGCTCGCGGTGGCCGCGGTCGGCCTGGTCGGTTTGGCGCTGATCTTCATGACCATCGGCAAGACCGAGCTGGGAAGCGACGCCCGCGCCTTCTCCGAGATCATCACCGGGTTCAGCATGGGCGCGTCGTCGATCGCGCTGTTTGCCCGGGTGGGCGGCGGCATCTTCACCAAGGCCGCCGATGTGGGCGCCGACCTCGTGGGCAAGGTGGAGGCCGGCATCCCGGAAGACGATCCCCGGAATCCCGCGACGATCGCCGACAATGTCGGTGACAATGTTGGAGACGTGGCCGGCCTGGGCGCCGACATCTTCGAGAGCTACGTCGGCGCCATCGTCGCCACGGTGGCCCTGGCGGCTACCTCCACGCTGATCGCCACCGGCGATCGCCTGTCCGCCATGTTGCTGCCGCTGAGCTACGCCGCGGCGGGGCTGGTGGCCTCGCTGATCGGCATCGCGATGATGCGGATGCTCGCCAAGGGCAATCCCGCCGCCGCACTGCGCCAGGTCACTATTCTCGCCGCGGTCCTGTTCCTGGTCTTCGCCTACTTCCTGACCAAGATGTTCCCGCTCACCCTCTCGACCGCGGAGGGGGGCACCAGCGGCTTGCTGGGACCGTTCTGGGCCGTGGTCGCGGGAACCGTGGCCGGCATCGCCATTGGTCTCGCGACCGAGTACTACACCTCCTCCAAGCCGGTGGCGAGAATCGCGCAAGCCTCGACCACGGGGCCGGCCACCAACATCATCGCCGGCCTCGCGGTGGGCATGCAGTCCTGCATCGTTCCGATGCTGCTGCTTTGCGCCGCGATCTACGTCTCGTTCGAGGCGGCAGGACTGTACGGGATCTCGATCGCGGCGGTCGGCATGCTGGCCACCGTCGGCGTCACCATGACCGTGGACGCCTACGGGCCGATCTCCGACAACGCCGGCGGCATCGCGGAAATGAGCCATCTGGGACCCGAAGTCCGGAAGATCACCGACGGACTCGACGCGCTGGGCAATACCACCGCGGCCATCGGGAAGGGATTCGCGATTGGCTCGGCGGCGCTGACCGCGCTGGCCCTCTTCTCGGCCTACACCTCCGCGGTCGGCCTCACCGGCCTCGACCTGATCGATCCCCGGGTGGTGATCGGGCTCTTCATCGGGGGCGTGATGCCGTTCTTCGTCGCGGCGACCACCATGACCGCGGTGGGGCGCGCGGCCCAGGGCATGGTCGAAGAAGTCCGGCGCCAGTTCCGCGAGATCCCCGGCCTTCTCGAAGGACGGCCCGGGGTCAAGCCCGACAGCGCCCGCTGCGTGGACATCTCCACCAGAGCGGCGCTCCGGGAGATGATCCTCCCCGGCGTCACCGCAGTCGCGCTCCCCGTGGTGGTGGGTTACTTCATGGGCACCCGAGCCCTGGGCGGGCTCCTCGCCGGCGCCACGGTCACCGGCGTGCTGCTGGCCCTCTTCATGGCGAACAGCGGCGGCGCCTGGGACAACGCCAAGAAGTTCATCGAGGGGGGCGAGCACGGCGGCAAGGGGTCGAACCCGCACAAGGCGGCGGTCGTGGGTGATACGGTCGGCGATCCGTTCAAGGACACCTCCGGTCCCGCGATGAACATTCTGATCAAGCTGATGAGCGTGGTGTCGCTGGTCCTGGCGCCCTGGTTCGTCGCGATGGGAAAGTAGCCTAGCGCCTTCATGCTCGACTTCATTCGCTTCGCTCCCCTGATCGGTATTGGGGGCCTGCTGCTCGCCCTCGTGGTGTACTTCTACCTGCTCCGGCAACCCACAGGGAACGACCGGTCGCGCCTCATCGCCCGCCTCATCGAGGAGGGGGCGATGGCGTTTCTCCGGCGCCAGTACGCCGTGCTGCTGCCGGTGCTGCTGGTGGTCGCGGCACTGCTCACCTGGACGGTGGGCTGGCGAATCGGGGCGGCGTTCGTGTTCGGCGGATTCGCATCGGTGCTCGCCGGCTTCCTGGGAATGCGCGCGGCCACCAAGACCAACGTGCGTACCACCGAAGCGGCCCGCGGCAGGGGACGGGTCCATGCTCTCCAGGTCGCCTTCGGGGGCGGCGCGGTCATGGGGCTCGCCGTCGCCTCGCTCGGGCTGGTGGGCATCGGCGTGCTGGCCAACCTGCTGGTGGATTTTCGCGACCCGGCGGGCATCACCACCGAAGGGCTGGTGCTGTTCAGCGAGGTGGTGAGCGGATTCGCGATGGGGGCGTCCTCCATCGCGCTGTTCGCGCGGGTCGGCGGCGGGATCTATACCAAGGCTGCGGACGTGGGCGCCGACCTCGTGGGCAAGGTGGAGGCCGGCATTCCCGAGGACGACCCGCGCAATCCGGCAACCATCGCCGATAACGTGGGTGACAATGTCGGTGACGTGGCCGGCATGGGTGCCGACATCTTCGAGAGTTATGTCGACGCCATCGTCGCGGCCATCGCGCTGGCGGCGACCGGCCACCAACTCACCTCGATGTCCCGGGTCAACGCCGTCGTCCTCCCCATGGTGCTCGCGATCGCCGGATTGGCGGCTTCGGTTCTCGGCATCGCCTCGATGAAGATTCTCGCCCGCGGCTCTTCGGCCTGGGCGCTCCGGCTCGTGTCCTTCGTGGCGGCGGGAGTCTTTCTGGCCGTGGCCTGGTTTGCCGTCGGCGCCCTGCCCTTCGACTCCGCCATTCCGATTCATCCTTTTCCGGCGATCGTCGCCGGCACCATCGCGGGGGTGCTGATCGGCCTGGTCACCGAGTATTACACCTCGGCCGGGCCGATTCGCGATATCGCCGAGGCCTCATTGACCGGACCGGCCACCAACATCATCGCCGGGCTTGCGGTCGGGAAAAAATCGGTCGCGCTCCCGATTGCCATCATCTGCGCCACCATCTGGGTCGCTTTCCACTATGCCGGCCTCTATGGCCTCGCCCTCGCGGCGGTGGGCATGCTCGGCACCGTCGGCATGACGATGACGGTGGATGCCTACGGCCCCATCGCCGACAACGCCGGCGGCATCGCCGAAATGAGCCATCTCGGGCCGGACGTCCGGGCGGTCACCGACGAGCTGGATTCGCTGGGCAACACCACCGCGGCGATCGGCAAGGGGTTCGCGATCGGCTCCGCGGTGCTCACTGCGCTGGCCCTCTTCAGCGCCTATGCCGCCGCGGTGACGCCGCCGGGGCAGATTCTCGAGCTCAATCTCACCGATACCCGCGTCGTGGTCGGGCTGTTCATCGGCGCGACCCTGCCCTTTCTGATCGCGGCGCTGACGATGACCGCGGTCGGCCGTGCGGCCCAGAAGGTCGTCGAGGAAGTGCGGCGGCAGTTCCGGGAGATCAAAGGCCTGATGGAGGGCACCGTGAATCCCGACAGTGCGCGCTGCGTGGACATCGCGACCAAGGCCGCGCTCCGGGAAATGCTCCTGCCCGGACTGATCGCGGTCTTCGTGCCGGTCCTGGTCGGCGCCCTCTTCGGAGTGCAGACGCTGGGCGGCCTGCTCGCCGGGGTGACCGTGTGCGGCGCGCTGCTCGCGCTGATGATGGCGAATGCCGGCGGCGCCTGGGACAATGCCAAGAAGCACATCGAGCGCGGGGCCCACGGGGGCAAGCGCTCCGATTCCCACAAGGCCTCGGTCGTCGGCGACACCGTCGGCGATCCCTACAAGGACACCTCCGGCCCCGCGATCAGCATTCTCATCAAGGTGACCTGCGTCGTCTCGCTGGTACTGGCGCCCTGGTTTGCCCGGCTGCACAGCTAGATGCTCCGCCTCGGCATCGTCGGCCTTCCCAACGTCGGGAAGTCCACCCTCTTCAATGCCCTGACCTCGGCGGGAGCCCTGGTAGCGAATTATCCCTTCGCCACCATCGAGCCCAACACCGGCGTGGTCCAGGTGCCCGATCCCCGCCTCGACGTCCTCGCCGGCATCATCACGCCGGAGCGAACCGTCCCCGCCACGGTGGAGTTCCTCGACATCGCCGGCCTGGTCAAGGGCGCGAGCCAGGGGGAAGGCCTCGGCAATCAATTCCTGGCCAACATCCGCGAGGTCGACGCCATCGTGCACGTGGTGCGCTGCTTCGAGGATGACGATGTGCAGCACGTCATGGGTCCAGTGGATCCGGTGCGCGACCGCGAGGTGATCAACATCGAGCTCGGCCTGGCCGACCTGGCCGCCGTCGAAAAGCGGCTGGACAAGGCCGTCCGCGCCGCCAAGAGCGGCGATCCCCAGGCGAAAATCGAGGCCTCGCTCCTGCCCCGGCTTCGGGACGCGCTCGCAGCCGGAAAACCGGCGCGCGCGGTCACACCGACCGAGGAAGAGCGTCCCGCCTACCGGGCCTTCAACCTGCTCACCGCAAAGCCCGTTCTCTATGCCGCGAACGTCGCCGAGGCCGAGATCGCCGCCGGCAATGCCCACACCAGGGCGCTGGCGGCCGCGATCGAGCGCGACGCCGAAGCCGCGGAGATCGTGACGTTCTCCGCCAAAGTCGAGATGGAGCTGGCCGAGCTTTCCGCCGAGGATCGCGGGCCCTTTCTCGAGTCGCTCGGCATCGCGGAATCGGGGCTCGACCGGCTGGCCCATGCCGCCTACCACCTGCTCGGCCTGATGAGCTACTTCACCGCGGGCGAGAAGGAGGTCCGCGCCTGGACCATCCATCGGGGCGATAAGGCCCCCGCCGCAGCCGGGGTGATCCATTCCGATTTCGAAAAGGGATTCATCCGGGCGGAAACCGTGGCCTACGACGAGTTCGTGCGTGTGAACGGCTGGAAGGGCGCGAGGGAACAGGGCCTTTCACGGGCTGAGGGCAAAGAGTACGTCGTGCAGGATGGGGATGTAATGCTCTTTCGGTTTAATGTCTGACGAAATAGCGAAGAGCGAAGAGCGAGGAGCGAAGAGGAACAGCCGCTTCGCTCTTCGCTATTCGCTCCTCGCTTTCAGTAGTTCCCTCCATTCGGACTGCAACGCCCCACACGCCGCAAGCAGCCGCGCTTCCTCCACCCTCTCCGCCCTGAGTCGCTTCACCTCCGCCGCGCGCCTGATGGTCCACTGCGGATAGGGCCGGTCGGCGAGCACGACCGCCATACCGGACTCGAGCCATCCTTCCCGTAATACCCGCAGGTACCAGCCGGACCGGTGGTTCTCGACGATGGTCTTGACGAGGTCCGGCAGACCATGGCGACGAGAGAGCGTGCTGCAGGGCGTGCGGGGCGAGGACACCTCGGCCCGGACCTCGCCGATCCGGAAGATGTCCCCGATGCAGACGCTGTCCTCCGTCACCCCTGCGACCGTCAGATTCTCGCCGAAGGCGCCGGGTCCCACGTCGGTCCGTGCCCATTCCGCGCGCCAGCGAGGATAGTGATCCGCCGAGTACATGAGCAGGGCCCGCTCCGGCCCGCCATGGTGCTGCCGGTTGTGCTGGTGATCTCCGGAAAGCCCTTCCCGCCCCGCCCACAGCTGGCCCTCGACCGGCTCTTTCTTGATGGCACTGGTCCAGGGCCGGGGGCCGTCGTAGGTGCGGGGAGGGCCGATCTGGATGGAGGCGAGGTGCATGGACGAAAATAACAGGAGGTTGGGAGTTGGATGGTGGGGGTTGGGGCCAATCCCCATCTCCCACCTCCCAATCCCTAGTCTTCGGCCCTCGCCCCGGCTAAGTTTCGCGGTTCACAATCCTCCTCCCGGACACCCACACCAGGTGCCGGGCGCCCAGACCAAAGGAAGGTGTCATGGCCCGTCCGTATGAGGTGGTCTATATCTTCGATCCTGCCCTGGACGAAGAGACCATCAACCAGAAGCTCACCCAGTTCCACGCGATGGTGGCGGTTCCCGGCGCCGAGCCGGCCGTGGTCAATCACTGGGGCAAGCGCACGCTCTCCTACCAGATCAAGAAGCGGGATACCGGCCACTATGCCGTGGCCACGTTCGTGGCGGAGGCGGTTGCGCTGCCCGAATTCGAGCGCGCCATCAAGCTCGATGACGGAGTCCTCCGTCATCTCATCGTGCTGAACGACGAGCCGCCCACCCCGGCCCAGGCCGCGCCGGCGCGGTCCGACTACGAGGAGGAAGAGTGAGCCGCCAGAAGAAGGGCGATCCGATTGCCGAGCTCCGGATCCGGATCATCGACTACAAGGACGAGAAGCTGCTGTCCCGGTTCATCTCGGAGCGGGGCAAGATCCTTCCCCGCAGACTCTCCGGGGTTTCCGCGCGGCACCAGCGGCAGCTGCAGGTGGCCATCAAGCGGGCCCGGTATCTCGCGCTGCTGCCTTACATCAAGGGTTACAAGGGCTGATGACGGCTCCGGCGGCGCCCGTGTCCGGGCGCCGCGCGAGCCTCGGTGCCGTGGTGGTGCTGGCGGCGTTTCTCCTGCTGGCGCCGCCGCTGTATCTGCTGGGTCCCATCGCGCTCCTCACTCTGCTGGCCCGGCCGAAAACCACGAGGGAGCTCTTCTGGCTGGCTGTGGCCGCCGCTGGGGTTTCGGCGACCCTTGCCGGACCGGCTCCGTTCGGCGCCCAGCTGATCCGGGTGAGCGGAATCGCCCTCGCCGTCAGCTTCGCGCTCCTCTCTCTCCGGGGCCGCGGGGGCCTGTTCCCGAGGGCCTTCGCGGCGGTGGTTCTTGCGGCAGGAGCGCTCGGAGTCTGGGTGGCCGTCCAGGGGCTACACTATGCCGACGTGGAGTCGGCCTTCACCGAGATGCTCCGGGTCAGTTATCGCTCTCTGGTGGACCTTGGCGGAGCCGACCCGAAGGCTCGGCGGGACCTGGAGGAATTCGTCCGGCCATTCCTCGAGGCGGCTCCCGGCATCGGCCGGCTGATGCCAGGACTGCTCGCGCTGGAGGCGCTGGGGGGTGTCGCGCTCGCCTGGTCGTGGCACCATCGCCTGTCGGCAACCCCGCTGGGGGTCCCGCCGGGCCGATTCCGCGATTTTCGTTTCAATGACCACCTGGTTTGGGGTGCTATCTTTACCCTCGGTTTGATCCTGGTTCCGCTGTCAGAGCCGATCCCGGGCATCGCGCTCAACCTCCTGGTCGTCTGGGCCGGCCTGTACGCGTTGCGCGGACTCGCGATCCTCGGCGCGATGCTGGCGCCGGCCCCGACCCTGCTCAAGCTTTTGGCAGTCGGATTCGCCTTCCTGCTGATCCCGGTCGCCCTGGGCGCCTGCCTGGCGCTCGGACTCGCCGACACGTGGTTGAACATCCGGGGACGCCTGTCGCCCCCCGCACCTGGAGGAGCCTCGCAATGATGGAAGTGATTCTGCGGGAAGACGTGAAAGCCCTTGGTAAGGCCGGCGCCCTGGTCAAGGTGAAGCCCGGCTACGCCCGCAACTTCCTGTTGCCTCACGGTCTGGCCTACGAGGCGACCGAGGGCAACAAGAAGCGGCTCGCCGCCGAATCGAAGGCCCGCGAGGCCAAGGCCGCCACCGGAAGAAGCGAAGCAGCGGCGCAGGCCGCCAGGCTGGCCGACGTCGCCATCACCATCCAAGCCAAAGCGGGCGAAGGCGATCGCCTCTTCGGCTCGATCACGTCGCAGGACATCGCCGACGAGCTGGCCAAGGCCGGCCATGAAATCGACAAGCGGAAGATCGAGCTCGATCACCCGATCAAGTCGCTTGGAGAGCACACCGTCCCGGTCCGGCTGCACCCCGAGGTTCACGCCGCCGTTCGCGTGATGGTTGTCCAGGCGTAGCGCCGGGATGCCGATAGGCATCGCCTACATCGATGGACCCCGGCTGGCCCGGTCGGTCTACGCCGCGGCCGACTGGGTCGCGGCCGGGCGCGACGAGATCAACCGCCTGAACGTCTTCCCGGTCCCCGACGGCGACACCGGAACCAATTTCAGCCTGACCCTCCGCGCCGTCGCCGACGCCTGCCGGGCGTTGGGCGACGCGTCGCTTTCGGAGACCTCCCGTACCATGGCCCGGGGAGCGGTCCTCGGGGCGCGCGGCAACTCCGGGATGATGCTGGCGCATTTTCTCCTCGGGTTTTCGGAATCCATCGGAGACCGCGCCACAGCCACTGCACCGGAAATCGCCGCCGCGATGCGGCGCGGGGCCGACGCGCTCTACAGCTCCCTGGACGAGCCCCGGGAGGGCACCATTCTGACGGTGGCCCGGGAGGCTGCGGCCGCCGCGGAACGCGCGGCCGTCGATTCTCCCGACATCTCGGAATTCATGCGTCGAATGCTCGCCGAGGGGGAAGTCGCTCTGGCCAACACTCCCGAGCTCCTCGCGGTCCTCAAGGAAGCCGGGGTGGTGGATGCGGGCGGGAAAGGCTTCATGCGCATGATCGAGGGGGTGGTTCGCTTCATCGAGGGTGATCCCATCCTCGCGGTGCCCCCCGGGGAGCCCACGGCCTACACCTTCCCCGCCGCCGAGATGACTGTCGCGGCGGAGCGGGATTACCAGTTTTGTACGGAATTGATCGTCCGGGGCGAACAGCTCCCCGCCGCGAATGAAGTTCGCGCCGCCATGCACCAGTTCGGCGGGTCGGTGGTGGTGGCGGTCATCGCCGATATCCTGAAGGTGCATGTGCATACAGACACCCCCGAGGCCGTCTTTACCTATGCCGGCCGGTGGGGTACCCTGACGACTACCAAGGCCGACGACATGCGGGCGCAACACAGGGCGCTCTCCCACCTCGAGCGCCGCCCCGTAGCCGTCGTCACCGATACCTCGGCCGACCTTCCCGATTCGGTGCTGGACCGCCACCACATAGCACTTGTGCCGCTCCAGGTACTGTTCGGGGACACCGTGTTCCAGGACAGAGTGGGGATGCGGCCCGAGGAGTTTTATCGCCGGTTGCGGGGAGCCAGGACGCTCCCCACGACGTCGCAGCCGACCCCGGGAGACTTCATTCGGGTGTTCCGGTCGGCGCTGGAGGAGGCGGACGAGGTGGTCGCGGTCCTGCTGGGATCCGCGCTTTCGGGGACCTACCAGGCGGCCCAGGCGGCGATCAAGGCGGCGGGACTCGAGCGAGTGACCCTGGTGGACAGCAAGGCGGCGTCGCTCTGCCTCGGTCTCCTGGCGCTTCGGGCCGCCGAGCTTGCGGAGTCGGGATGGCGGGCCGCCCGGATCGCGGCCGAGCTCGACCGGGTGCGGAGCCGGTCGGGTGTGTTGCTGACGGTGGAGACGTACGACAATCTGATTAGATCGGGACGGGTGTCACGCGGGAAGGCCTGGCTGGCGGGGATGCTCGACGTGAAGCCGATTCTGGGTCTCGATCCGGCCGGGCGGGTAATCCCGGTCGACCGCGTAAGGGGACGGGAGGCCGTCATCAACCGAATGCTGGCGCTGGTCGACAAGGCACTGACCCCGAGACCCGGGGTGGTCCGCTTCGGGGTGGTTCACGTCGAGGCACCGGAGATCGCGGAGCGGGTTCGGACGGCGCTGGTCGCCGCCTACCGGCCGAAAGACTGTTTCGTCTCCCTGGCAACCGGCGTTCTCGGGACCCATCTTGGAACCGGCGCGTGGGCGCTGTGCTGGCAAGTGGAAGACGGCACGCCGACCGGACCGACCGGCGGGGTGCTGGCAGGGTGATGCGCCGGAGCACGGGGAGCCGGAAGCGGGAAGCCTCGGAAGCGCTGGTCGATCTCGCGCTCTCGGCCGCGGACGATCTCAAGGCCCGGGACATGGTGGCGCTGGATCTGCGCGGACTGAACGACGCCACCGACTGGTTCGTGATCGCCTCCGGAACGTCCGATGCCCATGTGCGCGGCATCGCGCAATCGGTGCAGGACCGGCTGACCGAGGCAGGGTTCAAGGCCCATCATGTCGAAGGCATGACGCAGGGCCGGTGGGTACTGCTCGATTTCGTGGACATTGTGGTCCACCTGTTTCATCCCGAGGCGCGGGCCTTCTATCAGCTGGAGCGGCTCTGGAACGACGCTCCGAGGCTGGTGCCGGCGGTCGAAAGGAAGTCACCATGATACGTCGAATTGCTGCAGCGGCCCTGCTGGTCACCGCGATCCCACCGGTCCTGTCCGCCCAGTATTTCGGGCGCAACAAAGTCCAGTACGGCCGCTTCGACTTCAAGATCATTCAGACCGAGCACTTCGACGTCTACTACTACGAGGCCGAGCGCGCCGCGGCGCTGGATATCGCGCGGATGGCGGAACGCTCCTACGCCAAGCTCTCCAAGGCGCTCAATCACCAGTTCAACGAGCGGAAGCCGATCATTCCCTACGCGTCGCACTCCGAATTCCAGCAGACCAACACCTCTGGAGGGGAGATCGACGAAAGCACCGGCGGATTCACCGACTTTCTCCGGCATCGCAACATCTTCCCCCTGACCGGGTCGTACGAGGAAAACCAGCACGTCCTCCAGCACGAGATGGTGCACCAGTTCCAGTTCGACATCTGGTCGCGGGGGCGGGCGGGCGGGGTGCAGGGGATCATCGCGGCCAATGCCCCGCTCTGGTACGGCGAAGGCATGGCGGAGTACTACTCGCTCGGCCCGGAAGACCCCAACACCGCCATGTGGCTGCGCGACGCCGCGCTCGAGGGCAAGCTCCCGAGCGCGGAGGATTTCTACCGGGTCTTCCCCTACCGCTTCGGCCAGGCGCTCATCGCGTATATCGGCCAGCGCTGGGGCGATGAGGCCATCGCCCAGATCACCAAGCTCGGCTCCGGCGGCGGGATCGAGCCGTCGTTGCAGCGGGTGCTCGGCCTCAGCTTTCCCCAGCTGGTGGCACAGTGGCAGGATGCCGTGCAGAAGCAGTACCTGCCGGAAATCGGCAACCGCACCAAGGGTCGCGCGGTGGCCAGCGAGCTGCTGACCCGCAAACGCTCGGGGGGCGGCTGGCATCTTGCCCCGGCTCTGTCTCCCGACGGCAGCAGGATCGCCTACCTCAGCGAGCAGGATTTCTATTTCATCGACCTCTGGCTGGCCGACGGCAATACCGGCAAGCCGATCCGCCGCCTGCTGAAATCGTCGGCCAGCGGCAATTACGAGACCTTCCGGTTCATCACCTCGTCGGCGAGCTGGGCGCCCGACGGGCAACGCCTGGCCATCGCGGCGCAGCGCAGCGGCAAGGACGACATCGTCATCGTCGACGCCATGCGCAACAAGGAGCTCAAGAGCATCCGGCTCCCGATTGCCGGGGCCACCAATCCGACCTGGAGCCCCGACGGCAAGCGGCTCGTCTTCAGCGGCCTCGATGGCGGCCTCTCCGACCTGTTTACCGTGAACGCCGACGGCACCGACCTCCAGCGCCTGACCAACGACCGGGAGGCCGACCTCCATCCGGTCTGGTCACCCGACGGGAAGACGATCGCCTTCGTGACCGATCGGGGGCCCGGCACCGATCTGAAGGCGCTCCGGTGGACGGATTTCCGGATCGCGCTCTACCACCTCGACAACGGATCGATCACCTATCCCGCGGGAATGGATGTGGGGCGGAATGTGAGCCCGCAGTGGTCTCCCGACGGGACCGCGATCGCCTTCGTCTCCGACCGCAATGGAGTCGCCAACATTTTCCTGCACGAGCTGGCCGATGGACTGACGTACCAGCTCACCGATTTCTACACCGGGGTCTCGGGCATCACCGCCCTCTCGCCGGTGCTGTCGTGGGCCCGGCAGGCCGACCGGCTGGCCTTCGTCTATTTCGAGCAGGGCCGTTACGACGTGTACTCCCTCAACACGCCGCGCACCCTCAAGAAACAGCCCTGGACCCAGCAGACCATCGCGAACCGTCCTCTCGCGACGATCGCCCCGAGCGGCGAGGCGGCGCGGCCGGCGATCGCGCGGATCACCCCGCCGTCCGGTCCGCAAGTTCTCGGCGGCGGCACCGTCTATCGCACGCCTCGCGGGTTCCGCCGGGCCGACTCGCTGCCGCCGGTGGCGGACAGCGGGCGGTACGAACCGGTGTCGGTGGCGCGGATTCTCGATTCGCTCCCCTTCACACTGCCGGATACCAGCGAGTTCACCTTCAAGCCCTACCGCGCCACGCTGGAGCCCGAATACGTCTCCCGTCCGACCATCGGCTATACCCGGGACACCTTCGGTCAGGGGCTGACCGGGTCGACGGCGATTGTCCTCGGCGACATGCTGGGAAATCACCAGCTCGGCTTCGCCGCGTCGCTCAATGGCAGGATCAACGAGACCTACTTCGCGGCACAGTACGTGAACCTGTCGCGCCGCCTCAACTGGGCGGTGGGCGTCTCGCAAGAGCCGTATTTCTTCTATCAAGGGGCGGGCTTCGTCGCCGGCCCCGGCCCCAACGAGTCGTCCTACGTCGAGCAGATCCGGCGGCTGGTGCTGCGTAACGCGCAGCTCATGGGCGCCTACCCGTTCAGCCGGTTCCGCCGGCTGGAAATCGGCGCGGGAGTCGTGAACGTCGAGGACGACGTGAAGCAGTTTTCCCAGCCGTTCGACAATGTCACCGGGGTGCCGACCCAGAGCCCGTTCGTCGAAACCATCTCCGGGCCCAACATCACCTTCGTGCAGCCGACCGTCGCGCTGGTCTTCGACAACTCACTCTATGGTCCGGTCGGCCCGATGATGGGGCGCCGGTCGCGGTTCGAGGTATCCCGCACCATGGGTGGGTGGGCATTCACTTCGCTCAACTTCGACTACCGCCGCTACGACCGGATCACCAGTTTCATGACCCTCGCGACCCGGCTCAACTATTTCGGCCGTCATGGGCGTGACGAGGAGCAATTCCGCTTCTTTGCCGGGCGTCCCGAATACATTCGCGGATACACCTCGGGCTCCTTCGCCAAGAACGAGTGCGCCAACGTCGTCGATGAGAATTCGTTCACCGGATGCAACCGGCTCGACGAGCTGGTTGGGACCCGGCTGATGGTGGGATCGGCGGAGCTCCGGTTCCCCATCTGGAACATCCTAAGCTTCCTTCCGGTCGGCTTTCCGCTGCTCGAGGCGGCGCTGTTCTACGATGCCGGGGTAGCCTGGGAAGGCGGCATGGACGTCAAGCTGAAGCGTGAATCCGGGGATACGCCCGCGCTGGTGCGGACACCGCTGACCTCGCTCGGAGCCAGCATCCGCGCGAACATTCTGAACTTCCTCATCCTCCGGGCGGACTATTCCTTCCCGCAGCAACGCCCGGGCGTCGGGGGGTTCTGGACGATCAGCCTGGGACCCACATTCTGAGCGCCCGGCTGCCTCGATTTCCCTACTCGACCGCCGTCCGGATCTTCCGGGCGGCGGTCGTGCTAGCCGCCTGGGGGTGCCGGAACGACACCCAGGAAGCCCCCCCCGACCTTCCCGCCGTCGGCAATCAGGTGTCGCTGCTCCGCTTTCCCCGCGACGGCGGCGTGGTGGAGGCCTACGACCCCGATAGCCTGGGTCACGCGAGCTGGACCACGTCGAAGCCGGTCCCGCCGATCCGAAAGGTGCTCGGCGCCAACCTCGACGAGCGGCTCGCCTGGGCGGTGGACTCGAAGAACAACCTCATCGTCATCGACCTCGAGTCGCGGGGAGTGCGGGAGCAGCTCAAAGGGGTCACCTTCGCCGCGATGGGTCCGGACGGGTCGCTCTATCTCGCGGATGCGGAGCGCCGGGTGGTCCACTTCGTTCGCCGGAACCCGGTGTCGTTCCAGGATCCGCTGCCGGCCGCGCCGGCAGCGTTCTTCGGCTCCCAGAACGACCAGCTGGTCGCGGTCACCGGGGGCAAGTCGCCCCAGCTGATCTCCGCCAATGCCGAGCAGGGCCTCAACGCGGTCGATATCCCGGCCGGGAACGCCTCGGCCACTTTCTGGGGCGACCTGGTTGCCGTGGCGACCGACACCGCGGTGATCCTCTACGAAACCAGCGGCCGGCGCAGCGTCACGTCGATCCGGGCGCGACGGGGCGCCAGCGAAGTGGTGTTCAGCCCGAGCGGCCATCGTCTTTACGTGGTTCAGGGGGACGACGAAGTGCTGGTGTACGATCGCTTTTCGCTCTCGGAGCTGGCTCGCATCAGCCTTCCCGGCGTTCCCCGATCCATCCGGCTCGACGCCTCGGGACGCTGGATGCTCGCGCGCCCCGCGGATGTCGACTCCGTGTGGATCGTGGACCTCGCCACCAACCGGCATGCCGGGGCGGTCCCGGGAGAATGGGCCGCCGATCTCCCGCTCGTCGCCGGAGCCGCCACGCTGCTGGTGCGCCGGGGACAGGACGTCGCCACCTACGACCTCCGCCAGGCTCCCCCGGCATTGCAGCAGGTCATGGACGGGGCCGGGTCCGACCTCTGGGTCGCGGCGGCCTGGGTGCCGCGAGAGCGGATGCCCGCGGCGGTCGCCGCGGCCGAGTCGGCGACGGTGGCGCAGGACAAGGCGCTGGTCGCGGATTCCGTCGTCATCCCCACGACCGACTCCACCGAGATCTATCTGCAGGTGAGTCTGTCCCAGAATCCCGCCTGGGCAGACCAGCTGGCCGATACGCTCAAGGCACACGGATTCCCCGCCTCGGTGCTGAAGCCGGAGCAGGACGACGAGGGCTATCGCGTCGTCATCGGACCCTATTTGAGCCGCGACCTGGCCGAGGAAGTCGGCAAAAAGCTGGACCGGTCCTACTTCGTGATCCGCCGTCCCCCCCGCCGCCCCTGACCGGAGGACCCGACCCGCTTATTTTGTTCTTCGAAGCGCCGACGCTCGCCCACCTCCAGTCCCTGGCCTGACGAATGAAGCTTACCAAGCTGGAGCTTTCCGGCTTCAAGTCGTTTGCGGACACCGTCACCCTCGAGTTCGAATCCGGCGTCACCGCCATCGTCGGACCGAACGGCTGCGGGAAGTCGAATGTGTCCGACGCGGTGCGCTGGGTGCTGGGGGAGCAATCCGCGCGGCTGTTGCGCGGCGGGAAGATGGAGGACGTGATCTTTCAGGGCGCCGCGACCCGGCGTCCGGTCAACCTCACCGAAGTCTCTCTCTACCTTGACAACAGCGAGGGCGATCTCCCGATCGCCTATCAGGAGGTCGTGATCACCCGCCGACTCTCCCGCTCCGGACAGAGCGAATATCTGCTGAACAACAACCCGACCCGGCTTCGGGACATCCAGGACCTGCTGCGCGGCACCGGGCTCGGCAGCGATGCCGGGGTGGTCATCGAAGCCAAGATGATCGACCTGCTGCTTTCCGACCGCGCCGAAGAGCGCCGCTCCCTGTTCGAGGAGGCCGCCGGCATCGGACTCTATCGGGACCGGAAGCACAGCACCGAGCGGCGGCTGGAAGAAACCGCCGCCGATCTGCAGCGGCTCGAGGACCTCATCGGCGAGGTCCAGTCGCAGATCCGCTCGCTGGCCCGCCAGAAGGGGAAGGCCGAGCGGCACGTCAAGCTCATGGAAGAGAAGTTCGCCGTGACGCTGACCCTGGCGCGGCGCCAGCTCGACGACCTGGCCGAGCGCATCCTCGGCGCCGAGAATCGTCATCAGGTGCTTTCCGCCCGGCTTCCCGAGCTCCGGGACGACCTGGCCGCGGCGACGGCCACGCGGGAGGAGGCGGCACTCGCCCGGCTGCGCGCGGAAGACCATCGCGCCGAAATCGCCCGCCAGCTCGCGATGGTTCAGGTGGCCCTTACCCGCCTCGACGGCGATCTGGCCGTGGCGGGGGAGCGGCTGGCCCACGCCCAACAGCGCCGCCGCCGGGACGAAGAAGAGCGGTCGCAAGCGACTCGGCGCACCGAGGAGGCGGCTGGGGAGCGCGCCTCCGCCCAGGCCGAGCTGGAAGCGGCGAGGCTCGATCACACCGGGATACTCTCCCGGCTTCAGGAGCGCGCCGCCGCCGAGGAGGAAGTCCGCAGCCGGCTGACCGCGGAGCGGAGCGCGCTCCGGGACGCCGAGGAAGCGGTCGCGGCACGGGTGCAGGAGCTGCGATCGCTGGAGGGAGAGCGGACCGCGCTGGCACAGGAGATAGCCGGCCTTCGCGAGCGCGCCACCGAGGCGGAGGCTCACGTCGCTGGAATCCGGGCCGACCTCGCGCGCGCCGAGACGGAGGCCCGCACCGCCGCGGAGAAGGCCGACCGGGCGGCCAGTGAGGCCCTCGCCGCAGCGGCGGAAATGGAGCGGAGCCGCCACGCCGTCGCCGAGGGGCGGGAGCAGGAAACCACCGAACGAAACCGCCGGCGCCTGGTCGAGGAAACCCTGGCGCAGCTCACCACCCGCCGAGCCGCGCTCGAGGAGCTGGAGCGGGACCGGGTCGGACTCGCGCCGGCGGCGGCGACGCTGCTCGCGGCCCGGGAGCGTTTCAACGGGGGCGT
>Ga0075429_100001285_pt1 | contig 20442 bp, 18 predicted proteins | sample RhiMetdeltSRZDD3_FD_75295 | JGI IMG/M metagenome (GOLD analysis project Ga0075429, IMG submission 75295) | Populus rhizosphere microbial communities from Tennessee, USA - Rhizosphere MetaG P. deltoides SRZDD3 | ecosystem: Host-associated > Plants > Roots > Rhizosphere > Soil | place: USA... | reverse complement strand
GCTCACCCTGGACGAGGCGGTCGCACTGGTGCGCCGCGCCCGGGGCAGCCGGGGCCGGCCGTCCACCGGCTGGGCGAGCCTCACCCCGACGGAGCTCGACGTGGTCCGCTGCGTGGTCGAGGGCCTCAACAACCCGGAGATCGGCGCCCGCCTGTTCATGAGCCGGGGCACGGTCAAGACCCACCTCTCCCACGTCTACGCCAAGCTCGCCATCGCCAACCGCACCGAGCTGGCGACCCTCGCCGCCCGCCACGGGGAGGGGCCGACCGGCTAGCACCCGGCTAACAACGCATCCGTACCGTGGCCGGGTCCATGACGGAGTCGGCGAGGAGCGGATCGGATTGAGCGACGCGGACGGGCGATCGCCGGAGCGGGTGGTCGCGGGGCGGTACCGGCTGGAGGAGGTCCTCGGGCGCGGTGGCATGGGGGTGGTGTGGCGTGCGGTGGACACCCTGATCGAGCGTCCGGTGGCCATCAAGGAGTTGCGGGCCCCCGCGGGCGCGGCAGGCGTGGATCGGGACTCCTTCGTCGAGCGCGCGCTGCGGGAGGCCCGCAACTCGGGGCGACTGAACCACCCGGCGGTCGTCGGGGTGCACGACGTCGTTGCCCCGGCCGATGACGACGACACGATCTACCTGGTCATGGAGTACGTCCAGGCGCCGAGCCTGGCGGACATCCTCGACCGGGAGGGGCCGCTGCCGGCGCACCGGGTGGCGGCGATGGGGCTCGGGATCCTCGACGCGCTCGACGCCGCCCACTCCATGGGGATCGTGCATCGGGACATCAAGCCCGCCAACGTGCTGATCGCAGAGGGGGACCGGGTCAAGCTCACGGACTTCGGCATCGCGCTGGCCGCCGAGGACACCCGGCTGACGCGCAGCGGGGTCATCGGCACCCACGCGTACCTGGCGCCCGAGTGCTTCGACGCCGGCCAGGCCGGCCCCGCGTCGGATCTGTGGTCGCTGGGGGCGACGCTCTTCCACTCGGTGGCGGGGCGGCCGCCGTTCGACCGCGACACCACGACCGCGACGCTGCGGGCGATCCTGTTCGAGGACCTGCCCGCGCCGCCGTGCGAGCCCCGGCTCGCCAAGGTCATCACCGGGCTGCTGACCCGGCCGATCGACCAGCGCCTCACCAGCGACGGGGCCCGTCGCCAGCTGCAACCGGTCGCCGCCGAGCCGCCGCCCCCCAGCGCCCCGGCGATGGGCGCTGCACCGGCCGGTCCCGGCACCGGCCCGGCACCGTGGGAGGCCCAGGCCACCGGCCTGCACCGCCCGCCCCCGGCCACCCCGATGCCACCCCCGCCGGCCGTCACGACACCACCGCCGTACGCCAGGACCCAGCCCGGCGCGCCACCGCCGCCGCACGCCACCGCGCAGCCCCCGCACTCCCCGCATCCCCCGACGGTCCCCGGCCCAGGTCCCCGCGGTCCGGGCGGCCCGGGCGGTCCCGGACCGGGTGGCCCCGGCCCCGGCGGTCCCGGTCGACCGGGCGGGCCGGGCGGTCCAGTCGGCCCTGCGCACATGGGCCCCATGTCCGGTGGGGGACCGGCCGGCGGGCCGCCGCCCCGCAACAACAAGCCCTGGCTCGTCGGCGGGGCGATCGCCGCCGCGGCCGCGCTCATCCTGGTGTTCGTCGCGGCCGCCGGTGGGTCGGGCGACGACGACAACGGGGGCGGCGGTGGGGGTGGGGGCTCCGGTCCGAAGCAGGCCCTGGAGAAGCTCCTGAAAGCCAGCCAGGACCAGGACCTCGACGCGGCCAAGTCGGCCCTCTGCCGGGAGGACCTGTCCGGCGACATGATGGACACCCTCGTGGACGTCAAGGTCGTCTCGTACACGATCGGGTCCGTCGAGGAGAAGGACGGCTACTCCATCGTCAACGCGTCCGTCCGCACCGAGGACGACGAGGACGAGAGCGACGGCAAGGTTCCCGTGGTGCAGGAGGACGGCACCTGGAAGGTGTGCTTCTCCAAGGCGCTCGAGGACCTCGAGGACCTCGACATCCCCACGACCGACACGACCGACTTCTCGACCGACGTGACGACCACGTCGGGCTGCGATGCGGATCAGAACACGGCGAGCGAGGTCGCCGACCGGTACGTGTCCGTCGCCGCCTACTCGATCCCCGATGCGCAGCTGTGCGTGTACGGCGCCAGCGTCCCGTCGTCGACCACTGAGGAGTTCGGCGACAAGTACTTCTTCTACGACCACAGCAACGGTGACGGGACCTACGTGTACACGAACAGCGACGACCAGACGCTGACGGTCACGGTGACCATGGAGTCGGACGGCAGGTACTGGGTCACCGACGCATCGATCTCGTGATCACTAACGGGCGGCTAACAGGGGCTCCGTACGGTGCCGGCTCGATGCATCACGTCGGGCGCACGCGCGGGAAGGGAGGGTGAAGTGGCAGAAGGGTTCGTCATCGACACGGGCCAGGCTCGGCAGATGAGCGAGCAGCTGGCCGGCGTCGCTCGGACCATCGAGGGCTTCCCGCCCGGGCCACAGGCCTCCGGGCAGCTCGGCTCCGGTGCCATCGAGAAAGCCGTGTCCGACTTCGAGAGCAAGTTCGCCACGGCGCGGCAGAACCTGACCAAGTCGGTCAGCACCTCGCGCGGCGGCTTCGCGGCCGCCGCGAGCAACACGACCAACATCGACCAACAGACAGCACAGGAAGCATCGACACTCAAATGACAGACACCAGCGTTGACTACCAAGGCATAGCTGACGGGGCTCGGCAGCTGCGGAATATCAAGACGCAGCTGAACGAGAAGTTGGAGCAGCTGAAGCAGAGGATCACGAACCTGATCACCAACGGCGGGTTCACGACCGATGTCGGGTCGACAGCCCTCGGGCAAGCGGTGAGCCGGTTCGTGCAGGCGTGCACGAAGGCCCTGGAGTCCCTGGAGCGCATGGCGGCCTACCTCGACAAGATCCCCGGGATGTACCAGCAGGCCGACAACCAGACCAAGAGCATCTTCGACGGTTACCAGCCGGGCTGATCCGGCCCCGTCGACCCACGCGAACCAGCGCCAACCACCTCGATCAACACCAACACAGGAGTAGGAAAGGTCTGATGGCAGACGGCAACATCTCGATGAGCCACCAGGAGATGATGCAAGCGGTGGCGGACATCCGTAACCGCAAGACGGAGCTGAGCCAGTTCCTCCAGCAGTCGGCGAGAACCGTGGAGACGGTCACCGCCCGGGCGTACAAGACCCGCACGGCCTCGGGTGAGTTCAGGAACGCCCACACCGAGTGGAACCAGGCGACCGGCGAGCTGATCGCCAGCCTGGAAGAGGTCGCGAAGGGCGTCGAGCAGACGAAGCAGATCGACGAGCAGACCGACCAGAACGCGGCCGGGCAGGTCGGCCAGATCCGCGGCGGCAACTAGTCGCACCGCTCTCACGATGAACGGTGGCAACTGGTCGGTGATCGGTCTGACGGGAGATCCGGTCCGGGGTGAACCCGCCGCGGTTCGGGCACTGGCGAACGCGTCGCAGCAAGAGGCAAGCCGCTGGCAGGGGGTGGTCCAGTCGTTGCGCGCCCTCGCGGAACAGGGCGGCGCGATGGAGATGAAGGGCGACTTCGCGCCTCGGGCTCGCGAGCTGCTGCAGGCGCACCCCACTGACGCGACGCAGCTGGCACGGGGGCGGGAGGCCGCGGGCGCCGCCCTGCTCGAGTACGGCGGCCAGCTGGAGCAGGCGAAGCGCGAATCGCAGACGGCCCTCAGCCAAGGCGTCCAGGCCAAGCGGAACCGGGACATGGCGGAGCGGAACCTCAAGCAGGTGCAGGCGCAGATGCGCTACATGGCCAGCCAGACCTACTACGGCCCCGCCTACTACGCCGCCGTGCAGCGGTTCAACATGCTCAAGATGCAGGAGGCGGAGTACATCGCGGCCTGGGAGGCGGCGGAGGCGCAGCGGATGGCAGCGCAGCAACGTGCCCTGCAGGCGGGTGAGCGCGCGACGCAGCAGGAGAACCTGGCCGCCCAGAAGCTGAGCGCGGCCGCCCCCACCAGCACGCCGGTCAAGTCGTAGTCCCCCTGTGGCTTGGCCGGCCGAGGAGTTCAGGAGAGGGAAGGTCTGATGGCAGACGGCAACATCTCGATGAGCCACCAGGAGATGCAGCAGGCGGTTGCCGACATCCGAAACCGCCGGGACGAGCTGCAGCAGTACCTGCGGCAGGCGTCGGTGACCGTCGAACGGGTCACAGCGAAGGCGTACCGGACCCGCACCGCCTCGAAGGAGTTCAGCACCGCCCACAAGGAGTGGAACCAGGCGACCGGCGAGCTGATCGGCAGTCTGGACGAGGTCGCCAAGGGCGTCGAGCAGGCGAAGCGGATCGACGAGGAGACCGACCGGCAGGCCGCCGAGGGCGTCCGATCCCAGGTCGGCTTCGGCAAAGGCGCGCCCGGCCGTGTCAACGGTCCCGCGCCGGGGGTCGGCCGCGACGAGGGCAGGTACGGCTTCGGCGGCGGCGCCCCCGGCATCTCCGGCGCCCCCGAGCGCGGTCTCCATCCCGAGCCTGGCCTCGGTCCCGAGCACGGGGTCGGTGGCGATGGTGGCCACGTGGGCTTCGGTCCGGGTGAGCCCGGCCGTGTCGGTCCACCCGAGCGCGGCGGCGATGGGGGCCAGATCGGCTTCCAACCCGGCGAGTAGCGAAGCGGGATCGGGGTCGTCATGTCGATGATGCTCTTGACGATGCGCGACGGTGCGACCGACATCGACGTCGAGGTCGACGCCGCGCCGACCAGCAATGTCGGCTCGCTGATCGAGTCGCTGCCGGTCCCGGTGAACGGCCGCGCCTGCTACGTCGGCCAGACGCCGCTGAACCAGCGAGGTTCGGTCGCGGACAGCCCGCTGATGCCGGGTGCGATCGTCAGCGTCGGTGGGCCGGGCCCGACGACACGTGTCGTGACCGGTGACGATGTGGGGAAGCTGCGGGTCGTGTCGGGCCCTGATACGGGTGTGACGGTGGCCCTGGGCCCCGGCCGGCACCGGATCGCACGCGACACGTCGGCGCCGGTGTGCCTGCGGGATCCCGACGTCTCCCGGCGCGAGCACGCCTGGATCGAGGTCGCGCCTGACGGCCGCGCGGTGATCACGGATGCCGGATCGACGAATGGCACGTTCCTGGATGGCCAGCGGATCGGTAGCGCACCGCTGGCCCCGGGGAGGGCGTTGCACATCGGTTCCGACGTCCTGCAGTGGACGCCGACCGCCGTCGGGGCGCTGCCGATGGTGCGGGCTGCGGACGGGTGGCTGGACTTCGACCGGGCCTACGCCGCGGTGCCAGAGGTGCCCAAGCTCGAAGTGAAGATGCCGGACCCGCTGGCGGAGGTCAACAACGCCACGCAGATCACTGCGGGCGTGACCGCGGCTCTGATGGTGGTGGCGAGCATCGTCGCGGCGATCGCGTTCGGTCAGGCGATGATCCTGCTGTTCGCCGGTGTCGGTGCGGTCGGCTTCCTGGTGGCGCGGGTGGTCGACAGCAGCCAACGGAAGAAGAAGGAAACGGAGTACAACGCGGCGTGTGGGCGGGTGTGGTCGCAGATCCAGGCGCACCTGCCGGCGGAGTGGCAGGTGCGGGGCCAGTTGGCGCCGAGCCCCGTCGACGTCATCGCCACGATCACCGGCCAGCGCCCGGACCTGTGGTCCCGGAGGATCGACAGCCCTCACGGTCTGACGTTGCGCGTCGGGGCCGCTGACCAGCCGGCGTCGGTGGAGGTCAAGGGGGAGCCGTGGCCGGCGTTCGTGTCGCCGACGCTGTCGGGCGCGCCGGCGTCGTTGGATCTGCGGGCGACCGGGGTGCTGGGCGTGGTGGGCGCGGACCGCGACGTCCAGGACGTGTTGCGGTGGGTGCTGATCCAGCTGGCGACGCTGCGGGGGCCGGACGACCTGCGCATCGTGGTGATGGCGGCCGAAGGGCGCTCGGATCTCGCGTGGGTGCGGTGGTTGCCGCACGTGCGGGCAGGTGGGTCGGCGGCGATGCCCTGTTGGATCGGCAACACCGACGCGACACGTGCCGCTCGGGTCGACGAGCTCACCGCCCTGCTCACGGCCCGCAAGGAGGCGCAGGCCCATTCGTCGCGGGCCCAGTTCGACAGCGAGATCGTGGTGGTCCTGGACGGGGCGCTGGCGCTGCGGGAGCTGCCGGGGATGGACATGATCCTGCGGGAGGGCCCGTCGGTCGGCATCTATGTCGTGTGCGGGGACCGGCGGGGGATGAACGAGTGCCGTGGCCAGTGCGAGGTGGTGCCGGGGGGCATGCGCCTCACCCGGACCCGGGGTGAGAACCCGGTCAACGTCTGGCCCGACCGGCTGGATGTCGCGGGCGCCGAACAGCTGGCCCGGGCGCTGTGCCCCATGCGTGACCGGATCACGTTCGCACAGGCGCAGAACGCGATCCCGACCCGGGTGCGGTTGCTGGACCTCCTCGGGATCGGCGCGCCGACCGCGGACGACGTGTTGGCGCACTGGGACCAGGGCGTCGGGCCGCGGACGCGGGTGGTCCTGGGCGCCGACGCCAACGGCCCGACCTATGTCGACTTGGCCCGGCAGGGACCGCACACGATGCTCGGCGGGGCCACCGGGGCGGGCAAGAGCATCCTGATGCAGACCCTGGTGACGTCACTGCTGCTGTCCAACCGGCCCGACGAGCTGAACCTCGTGCTGGTCGACTTCAAGGGCGGTAGCGCGTTCCTGCCGTTCGAGAACTGCCCCCACGTGGTGTCGCTGATCCGGTCGACGGGCGAGACCGCCGCCGACGTGTTTGACGACGCCGCCGCGGCCCGGGTGCTGGCGTCGGTGCGCGCCGAGGTGAGCCGGCGGGAGTCGGTGCTGGCCCGGTACAACGGCGAGATCGACGACTACTGGCGCAAGCGCGGCACCGATCCGAGCCTGCCGCCGCTGCCGCGACTGGTCATGGTGTTCGACGAGTTCGCCCGGGTGTTGGAGACGTCGCCGGACTTCCTGAAGGAGCTGGTCAACGTGGCGGCCAAGGGCCGGTCGCTGGGCATGCACCTGCTGTTGGGCACGCAGTCGCTGCAGGGCAAGCTCTCGGCCGAGCTGAAGAACAACATCTCGTTGCGCATCAGCCTCCGCCAGAACGAAGCCGCGGACAGCTCCGAGGTGCTGGGCGTCCCCGACGCGGCCAACATCCCCGGCACGCTGCGGGGCCGGGGCATGATCATGTGCACGACCGACGAGAGCCGGCGGCCCCAGACCTTCCAGTGCGGCTACCTCGGCGACCCGCCCCCGGCCGGGACCAACGCGGCGCCGGTCACCGTCCGCGCCGTCGACTGGACCGAGCTGGGGCGGCCTCGTCCCGCCGGGGTTGCGGTGCGCTCCGAAGGCCCGGCCGACCAGGACCTCGCCATCGCCGCGATCGAAGAAGCCGCCCGGCGGACCGATGGCCGTGCCCCGTTCGATCCGCTGCTGCCGGCCCTGCCGGCCAGGCTGCTGCTCGACGACCTGGCGGGCCGCGCCACGGCGCCGGTGCCGCCGTCCGCCGCGCCGTTCGGACTCGCCGACGAGCCCGACGCCCAGGCCCAGCCGGCCGACTTCCTCGACCTCAACGGTGTCGACCGCCTCATGGTCGCGGGTGGCCCGCAGTCCGGTCGCACGACCTTCGCCCGCACCCTCATCACCAGCATCGCCACCCGCTACAGCCCGGACCAGGTGCACCTCTATGTCGTCGAGCAGTTCCGGGGCGGTCTCGCCGAGTACGAGGACCTGCCCCACTGCGGTGCAGTGTTCTCCCCGGCGGAGCCCGACCGGATCCGGCGCTTCGTCAGCTGGCTGGAGCAGGAGGTCCACCGCCGGGGCACCAGCCTGCACGGCTCGGCCTCGGCCGCACCCCGCATCGTCGTGGTCGTCGACGGGTGGGAGCACTTCGAGGACCACGGCAACCCGATGTTCATGGAGACCACGCCGCTGCTGAGCCTGCGGGAGATCATCACGACGGGCGCCCCCCTCGGTGTGCACATCGTGGCGCTCGGCGGCTACGACATGCTCACCCACAAGCTGCCGACGTTCTACAGCCGGCGGCTGCTGCTGCCCTTCCCCAAGGAGGACACCCGCCGGGCCCATCTTGGTGCGAAGATGGCCAGCCCGCCGGTGCTGCCTGGTCGGGCCATCGACGCCAGCACCGGTCGGCACATCCAGATCTGCGATGTCGACCTGCCGCCGGCCGAGCTCATCGCTCGCTGCCACGACGACGTCGATCCCGCCCTGTTGCCCCGGCGGTTCCCGTCGCTGCCGGAGCAGGTGCCCTTGGATCAGTTGGTGCTTCCCGATGCGGCGCTGTCGCGGACCTGGATCCCGCTCGGGGTCGGCGGGCCCGACGCCACGACGCTGGGCATCGACCTGTTCGCCGGCGCCAACGTCCTGCTGGTCTCCGGGCCCCCCGGCTCGGGTCGCACCAGCGCCGCGGCTGCGGTGGCGCACGGCCTGCGGCGGGTCGGGATCGGCGTCCTCGCTCTCGCCCCGCCCAGCTCGCCGCTGCCGCACCTGCTGCCCGCCGACGCCGGCGTGCGCGTCGTGACCGGGGTCAGCGTCAAGGACGCCGAGCTGCGCGAGGCCGCGGCCGACTTCGGCGACAACCCGTATGCCGTCGTCGTCGACGACGTGGCCCAGCTCAACGTCATCGCCGAGCAGGAGGGGTTCATGGACGTCCCCACGCTGCTCGACGAGAGCGCTCAACCCCTGTCCCGGGGCCGTGTCGCTCTGGTCGTGACCGCGGACGCCACCCCGATGCTCAACGGGCTCCTCGGCGCCGCGTCCCGCCTCGTCAACGCCGCGGTCAACGGCGGGGGCGCCTACATCCTCCTCACCCCCAGCGACCGCCCCACCGCGGTAGCCCACCGCCTGACCCTCGAACCCGACCAGTTCTTCACCGCACCTCCCGGCCGCGGCTACCTCTCCGGCGGCCACGCGCCAGTCCTGATGCAACTCGCCACCCCGACCTGAAGAGGGCTCGCCCTCGGCGAGGAGAGGTCAGGCGTTGGTGGCGGGGACGTCGGGGAGGCTCTCGACCAGGCGCTCGACCATGAGCGTGGCCTGGTCGGGGCTGAGGCCCGCCTCCCGGCTGCTGGCCCAGTAGCGGTTGAGCGCCCGGCGGGCGAGGAGGTGGTTGCCGGCCGCCTGGTGGGTGGCGACGGCGAGGCGGTGGGCCGCCTCGATCCACGGGTCGAGCACGAGCACCTGCTCGGCGAGGTCGAGGGCCCGCTCGACGTTGCCCTGGGCCAGCAGGAGCTCGCCGGCCCGGGTGGCAACCGTGGCGAACCGCTGCTTGCGGCCCTCGTAGGCGACCACCGCCCAGTCGTCGGCCAGCAGCTCGGTCGGTTCGCCCCGCCACAGGTCGACGGCCCGCTCGGCGTGCTCGAGGGCGGCGGCCGGGTCGCCGCGGCGGTCGGCCTCGGCGGCCCGGGCGCACAGCGCGTCGAACCGGTGCAGGTCGATGGCCAGCCAGTCGCCGGTGTGGAGCGACAGGTTGCCGCTGTCCTGGCGGATGAAGAACGACGCGTCGCGGGGGCCTCGGTGGGGTTCGAGCACCCGGAGCAGGTAGGTCAGCGTGACCCGCAGGTTGCTGGACTGGGCGTCGACGTCGAGGGCCGGCCACAGGTCGGCGGCCACCTGCGCCCGGCTGGCGGTGCCCTGGAAGGCCAGGTAGGCGAGCAGCGACCGCACCCGCTCCCGGCGCCAGGCGGGCGCCTGGACCGGCGCGTCGTCCTGGCGCAGCTCGACCGGCCCGAGCAGGCGCAGGTCGAACTGGGTGGTGGGCGGCAGCGGCAGGCGCCCGATGACCGTCCGGGCCGCCTTGCGGACGCGGCCGTCGGCGGTGCCCGCCAAGGCGACCACGGCCGAGTGCGTGTCGGTCCACGTGCGGTCGAGCAGGGCCCAGCCGTCGTCGCGGCCTGCGGCCACCGCCGCCACTGCCAGCTCGGCGATCCAGCGGGGCGGGAGGTGGGCGCGGACTTTGTCGACGTCGTCGAGGGGGACGTCGGCCGGTGGCCTGCGGCCGGCGCGCACGTCGACCACGGCCTGGCCCAGGCGCAGGGCGGCCATCCACTCCGGTCCCAGCTCGGCGGCCTCCCAGGCCGCGCGGGAGCCGGGTTCGAGCACGTAGAGCAGGGAGAGGTGGCGGCGCTGCGCGGCGATCGACAGGCCCTCGCCGATGGGGTGGCGCTCGACGTAGGCCTTGAGCCCTCGGGAGGCGGCCTCCTCGTCGCCGGTGGCGAGCGCGACCGCGGCCTCGGCGATGGCGAGGTTGGTGTCGACGAGCGGCGCATCCGGGACCATGGCCGCGGCGGCGCGGGCCTGCTCCAGGTAGGCGACGGACTCGCTGACCCGGCCCTGCATGGCGTGCATGGTGGCGCCCTGCGAGACCACCAGGGCGGTGTCGTTCCGGAAGCCCGAGGCGTTGACCTGCTCGATCAGGGACGGGAGCGCGGCGATGACCTCGTCGACGCCGGCCGAGTACCAGAGTGCCTGCAGCCGGGTGCCTTCGGCGAGCGGGGTGTGCAGTGAGCCCGCGAACGCCAGCGCCGCCTCCGCCGACTGCAACGCCTCGGCGGGGTAGCCGAGCTGCAGGAAGGCGATGGCCCGGGCCCAGCTGACGATGCCCTGCCACGATTCGCCGAGCGATCCGGGCGGGATGCGGTCGAGCTCGGCGAGCATCCGCCAGCCCTGGTCCGCGATGTCGTGCAGCATCGCCCGGCCGAGGCAGGCGAACGGCACGGCCTCCTCCAGGCCGAGCGCTTCCCACTCGAACACCCGGGCGGCCACGCCCGCGAGGCGCTCGGGGCGGTCGTACCACCAGGCCAGCTGGCCCAGCTGTAGCAGGCACGCCAGCTCGCCGGTGGTGTCGCCCTGCTCGCGGAACGCCGCGGCGATGTCGTCGAACTCCAGCCAGGCGCCGCCCATGTCGCCCTCGATCGCCGCGACCGCGGCCAGCAGCCGGCTGCTCGGATGGGCACGAACCTCGACGGGGAGCAGGCGGTACCACTCCTCCAAGACGTCCTTGGCCACCGGCGGGTGGACCGCGCCGAGGGCCACGACGATGGCGTCCGCCACGTCGTCCCAGGCCTCGGCGTCGATCAGCAGCCGCACAGCGGCGCCGGCGCGGTCGTGGCGGAGCACCGCGCGGCCCGCCCGGCGGCGGGCGTCGGCGACCTCGTCGGGGGTGATGTGGGCGGTCAGGAGCGACCGCCACAGCGAGTGGAGCGACCAGCGGGGGCCGCTGCTGCCGTCGGTGGTGAACGTGACCAGCGGCAGCCCGGCGACGACCTCGTGGACGTCGACGTCGGGCCCGAGAACCGCCCGGGCGAGCGGCTCGTCGAACGACCCGAGGTGGGCGAGCAGCGCCAGCTCCTTGCGCCGGGCCGGGGACAGCGGTTGCAGGATCTCCTCGCCGACGTAGTCCACCGCGACGCCCGGACGGGCGCTGGCCGAGAGCTCGGCCATGGCGGGCCAGCCGCCCGAGGCGGACAGCTGGGTGGCGGCGACGTTGCGGAGGGCGGCGAACTCGGCCAGCTCCTCGTCGGTGAACGCCAGGTCGGCCTCGTCGAGGTGCTCGACCCGGCCCTGGACCTCGAGGCGGGCGAGCGGCACGGGCGGTGCGATGCGGCCGGCGAGGACCACGTGCCCGTTGGCGGGCAGCGCGGTCACGACGGCGGCCAGCAGCTCGGCGGCGTCCGATCCGGCGGGGATCTCGTGCACGTCGTCGACCAGCAGGGTGACCTGCTGCGGCGACTCCCGCCACATGGCCTCCACCACGTCGCGGGCGATGGCGGCGATCCGGCCGGAGCCGCCGACGGTCGAACCGGGGCGCACCCGCGCGCCGACCGCCTGACGCAGCCCCTCGCCCAGCACCGACATGGTGGCCATCTCGGGCTCGCACGCCAGCCATCGGTCGATGCCGACCGGTGCAGCCGCGTTCCCTGCGATGGCTTGCCCGAGCAGCGTGCTCTTGCCGTACCCCGCGGGCGCGGTGAGGACTGTGACCGGTACGAACCACCGCTTTCGCAGCCGGTCGAGCAACCGCTCGCGCAACAACATCACGCGCTCAGTGGTGGGTGGTTTCAGCCAAGGTTCAAACCACACCGCATCACAGGGTACGCAACCCGAGGGCCTCGGACAGATCGTGCAACGCCGCGGGCACGTCGTCCGTGGCGAGGGCCCCGAAGCCGATGATCAGGCCGCTGCGCGGGGTGGTGAAGCGGTGGCTGCCGCGGAGCGAGGCGACTCCGATGCCGTTCGGGCGGGTCGCGGCGCGGAGCTCGTCGTCGGTGAGCTGCTCGTGGAGCAGCACGGTGACGTGGAGCCCGGCGTCGGACGGCAGCGGTCGGCCGTGCTGGGCGAGCGTGTTGGTGAGCTCGGCCCAGAGCCGCTGGTGGCGGTGGCGGTAGACGTGGCGGGCGCGGCGCAGGTGGCGCTGGAGGTGGCCCTCGTCGATGAAGGTGGTCATGGCGGCCTGGGCGAGGGCCGGCGGGCACCAGTCGACGGCCTGGCGGAGAGCGTGCACGGCCGGTGCGATCGAGCGGGGGACCGCAGCGAAGCCGAAGCGCAGCGAGGGGCTGAGGGTCTTCGAGAACGTGCCGACGTAGACGACCCGGCCGTGCTCGTCGAGGCGCTGCAGCGGTTCGAGCGGCCGGGCGGTGTGGCGGAACTCGGTGTCGTAGTCGTCCTCGACGATGGCGGCGTCCTGGGTGTTGGCCCAGCGCAACAGCTCGAGGCGGCGCTCCCGGGACAGCGTCATGCCCAGCGGGTACTGGTGCGACGGCGTGACGTAGACGAGCCTCGCGCTCGGGGGGATGGCGTCGACGACGATGCCCTGGTCGTCGACCGGCACGCCGACCACCTTGGCGCCGCTGATCCGCAGCAGCTCGGCGACGGGCGGGTAGCCCGGCTCCTCGACCGCCACGGTCGCGCCCGGCTCGACGACGGCCCGGGCGACGAGGTCGATGGCGTGCTGAGCGCCGGAGGTGACGACGAGGTCGCGGGGGTCGACGTCGATGCCTCGGGAGTGGAGCACCCACCGGGCCAGCGCGGTGCGCAGCTCGATGGTGCCGGCCGGGTCGCCGTACTGGGGTGGCGGCGCCTGGAGCGCCCGCAGCATGCAGCGACGCCAGGCGCTGGTGGGGAACAGCGTGGGGTCGACGCGGCCGGGGCGCAGGTCGAAGCGGGCGTCGCTGGTGGGGTTCGGGTCGAACATGTCGGTCTGCGCGGCCTGCGGTGCCGGGGCGAGGGCGGTGGCCGCCACCGGCACCGCGGCGCGCGTCGCGGTCGCGCAGACGATGCTGCCGCCGCCGGCGCGGCCCCGAACGAGGCCCTCGGCGTTGAGCCGGGTGTACGCGTCGGTGACCGTGAACCGTGACACCCCGAGGTCACGGGCGAGGGCCCGGCTGGGCGTCAGCCGGTCGCCCGTGACGAGGAGCCCGTCGGTGATCGCGTCCCGCAGCTGGGCGTAGATCTGCGTGGCGATGCCCCGGCCGTCGGTGGGGTCGATGAACAGCTCCACCCCCGTTCCCTATCGCACCTTTGGCCTGGTCACCAGAGCCAAGTAGCCCCCCGCCAACCAGACCAACCGCCAGGCAGTCCGACCAGCAGCTCGCGGCTGCGATTCGGGCGAGGTCACGGCAGCGCCTGGTAACCGTCGATCTCGGGCGCTCTTTGGACTGGCCAGCTACGAGGCGCTGGTGCCCGGGGGATCGCGGGTGCCAGTCCCCCGGGCGTGGTGTCAGCGGGTCAGGTACAGGTCGTGTTGGCGCACTCGAAGATCGGTCGTGCCGTCACGTTCAGCGGGTTGGAGGACCGCGCGTTGATGGTGACGTCGATGACGTGGCGGAACTTGCGGCAGTTGACGGGGTTGCTCACGCCGTTCGGGCAGAGCTCCGACACCACGTTCTCCGACTGGACGAAGACGGGACCACCGATCTGGCTCTGGTCGGTGATGAACACCCCGCCGATGCTGACCCGGGGGTCGACCGGCTGGGCGATGCGGGTGCTCCCGTCGATGGAGGTCTTGGTGACGATCCCGTTCTGGATGCAGAAGTTCGTCGTCACGACGAACGTGTAGATGAGCTTGTCCGGCTGCCCGCTCTCGATGAGCCCCGCCCGGTCGGAGAACGTGCGCTCGAGGTCGCACACCTCACCGGGCAGGTCGGGCATCATCCCGGGCCGAGGCCCGGGCACCATGGTCATCCCGCCGCCCATGGGCGCCATGGTGGGAGGGGGCGGTGGATCGGGTGGGTACATGCAGAAGGAGACGTCGAAGACGAACTCTTTGCTGCAGTCGACGCAGTCGTAACCGGCAGGGCAGGAGTCGTCCGTCGTCGTCAACGTCGTCGCCGTGGCCGGCTGGGCTGGTGCGAGCAACGCCAGCGCGATGCCCGCCAGCACGGCCAGGGACAAGAAGCGATATCTCATGGAACCTCCAGGGTCCTGACACCCCCGCACGGGGCGCCAGGCATCCATTCGCCGCGGCCGCGACCCCTGGATCACCCCATGGGCCCGAAACCTCGCAGCAACCAACGCTCCCACCGGACCAGCGACTGCGCTTCGACCGGCACGCCGGCTCAGGTGAATTTTGTTCAATACCGCGACGGCCCTTTGCCCGCATCGTGGCTTCGACCAACGAAGGAGAAGCCATGACCAAGACCGAGCGCGCCCAGGAACACGTTCCGAACCCCGAGCAGATCCTCCAGATCGGCATGGGCTTCTGGGCCTCGAAGACCCTGCTCTCCGCCGTCGAGCTGGAGCTGTTCACCCTCCTCGGGACCAGCGGGCACACCGGAGCCGAGATCGCCAGCAAGCTCGATCTCCACGAGCGGAGCCGCGAAGATTTCCTCGACGCGCTCGTGGCGCTCGGCCTGCTCGACCGCACGGGCAGCGGTTCTGGCGCGGTGTACTCGAACACGCCCGACACCGCGATCTTCCTCGACAAGGCGTCGCCCACCTATCTCGGCGGCATTCTCGAGATGGCCAACGCCCGGCTCTACGGCTTCTGGGGGTCGCTCACCGAGGCCCTCCACACCGGCCTGCCCCAGAACGAGATCAAGACCGGTGCGCCCGGTTTCTTCGAGGGCATCTACGCGGACCCCGAACGGCTGCGGGTCTTCCTCGACGGCATGCAGGGACTCCAGCTCGGCGCCTTCACCGCGGTCTGCGCCACAGTCGATCTCAGCTCATGCCACCGGTTCTGCGACATCGGCGGTGCCAACGGCACGCTCGCCGCGATGATCGCCGCCGCCAACCCACAGCTCACGGGCATGTCGTTCGACCTCCCGCCCGTCGCCCCGGTCGCGGAGGCGAACCTGGCTCGCCACGGCGTCGGCGACCGCGTCAGCGCGGTCGTGGGCGACTTCTTCGTCGACGACTTTCCGCCGGCCGACGTCTACTTCATGGGCAACATCCTCCACGACTGGAGCGAAGCCGAGAAGCAGACGCTCATCGACAAGGCCTACGCCGGGCTGTCGTCGGGCGGGATGCTCGTCGCCATCGAGAACATCATCGACGACGACCGCCGCACCAATGCTTTCGGGCTGCTCATGTCTCTGAACATGCTCATCGAGGTCCCCGGTGGCTTCGACTACACCGGTGCACAGTTCGACCAGTGGGCCCGCAACGCAGGGTTCGCGCGGACCGAGGTCCGTCACCTCGCCGGTCCCACCAGCGCGGCCATCGCCTACAAGACCTGAGCGGTAGTCGCCCAAACCGTCCACCACCGATCCGGTGGCGCGGCTAAAGCGGCTCGAGCCGGGCTAGCAGGTGGCTAACAGAAGGCTCGTTACCTTGTGGTCGTGGTCCAGGAACCGGCTGGCCAGGGTAGGGAGCCGGCGAGGGTCGAGCGTGAGCTTTCGCCGGGCATCCGGTTGCGGGCGGATGCTCGCCTGCGGCGGTGGGTCGCCGGTGACTACGGGGGCTTCGACGAGGCGTCGTTGCCGCACGGCGAAGTCGTGTTCCCCGCCACGTTGGTGACCCAGCTGGCCGTGAAGGTGAGCGATTCGCCGTTCCCTCCGGTGCTCGTCAACGGCCTGAGCGGCACCTACACCCGCATCGAGGGACCCTGGACACCGGCCATCGCTGTGTTTCTGGCACCTCTCGGCGCCTACAAGCTGTTCGGGCCGGCCGCGGCGGAGATCGACGGACCGCTCGTCGGTCTCGAGCACATCGTCGGCGCCGACACCCGCCGGCTCAGCGACCAGGTCCGATCCGCCCGGACGTGGGAACAGCGCGGCCGGCTCATCGACGACTTCCTCCTCGATCGCGCCACCCACGGACCACAGCCGTCACCCGAGGTCACGCACGCATGGCACCTGCTCATGCGGTCCAGCGGGCGAACCACCATCAGCGGGATCGCCCGCCAGGTCGGGTGGAGCCACAAGCACCTCATCACCAAGTTCAAACAGCAGGTCGGGGTGACCCCCCACCTGGCGTCCCGGCTACTGCGCCTCTCGACGGTGTGGCAGTACCTCGACGACGACCAGAGCTGGGCGCGCATCGCCGCCGAGTCCGGCTACGCCGACCAACCCCACCTGATCCGCGAGTTCCGCCGCTTCACCGGCACCACCCCCGGCGCCCTCACCACCAACTGATCACGGACGAGGACGGTACCGACGTTGCCCCGCGCCGGGCCACGGCTACCCGCAGTCCATCGGTTGGGTCATTGGCGGCGCGGGTCGAGTCTGTCGAACGCGCTGGTGCCGGTCTTGCGCTTGAGCTTCTTGGCCGCTCGTTTCTCTTTGAGCGTCTTGCCGGGTTTCTTGCCGCTGGTCTTGTGGGGTGACTTGTCAGCCATCGCGTCTCCTGTCGTGGTCGTCTGGGCTGGTGTGGGTGGTCACGCCGACGAGGAGGTCGAGCATCTCGCCGATGGTGCGTTCCTGGCTGATCGCGTCCCGCAGGGGGAGGTGTTCTTGGATGCGATATCGGTTCCGGCGACCGTCCTTGTCCTTGACGACGTAGCCGGCGTCGACGAGGTCGGTGACGATGTCGTGGGCGCTGCGCTCGGTGATGCCGACCATGGCGGCGATGTCACGGAGCCGGACACCGGGGTCGTGGGCGATGCAGAGCAGGGCCCGGGCGGGGTTGGTGAGGAAGCTCCGATCACCCATGCGTTTACCTTACCCTTGATTCTAGAATCTTATTGCATGTTTCTGCGTTCAGGTATACGGTGACGGCACGTGGCCCACCGCCGACACGTCGGCGACCTCGCCTGAAACACGATCTGAGAGGAGCACACCGTGCTCCCTGCGATTCCCACGCCATGGTCCGAATCCATCCACGAGGTCGGACCACCTCCCGATGTGCACCCTGAGCCCACCCGGACGATCATCTGGCTCCGAGGCTCCCACGACCTGAGCACCGCCCCAGCCCTCACCGATGCCATCGGTCGAGCCCGAGCAACCGGTCACGGTGACGTCGTCGTCGACCTGAGCGAAATCGACTTCATGGACGCCTCGACCGTTGGCGTCCTGGTCCGCGCCCAACACGACCTGGCGACGCTGACCCGAGAACTGACGGTGCGATCGCCGTCGAGGTTCGCCCGCCACGTCCTCGCGCTCTGCGAACTGACCGAGCTCGTCCAACCCGACCGAGCAACCCCGAACCTGCACCTCGTGCCCACTCTGACCATCGTGCCCCCAACGCCGCCCACCTAGGTCCCCTGTCCACAGACCGGGGAATGGTCATTGGTTCCTGTCGAACGAGTACGCCCTGGTCACGGTGGCGATGTGAACGGCGTAGTGCGCATACCAGCGCTCCTTGCCTCGTCGTTGAGCGTCGACGTGCTCGGCGACGCGCTTCCAGGCGAGGGCGTCTTGCTCGGTGCGCCAGTAGGAAACCGTGATTCCGAGACCCGACCGTGGGTCGCGGGCCGAGTCGATGCCCAGATAGCCAGGTTGTCGAGCGGCAAGGGTCTCCATGCGCTCGGCGGTTTCGTCGTACCCCTCGGTGTAGCTGCCCTGGACGGACGTGAAGACGACGGCCACGTAGGGCGGGTCACCTGTCCAAGGAGTTGGCCCACCACCCGACGAGGGCAGGGGCGAGGCCTGCGTCACGTCGCCTCGTCGTCCCACCCGCTGGCGGCGACGAGGTCGTCCCACGTGGGCACCCCGACGTCGGGTGCATAGGTACGGACCAGCTCGCCGGGGAACGTGTAGGGGGGAGCCTTGCTGGGCTTCGTGGCAGCCTGGTGGACCACGGCCTGGCGGAGGGCGTCTTGGAGCCCCAGCCGAGGCAGGGCGACCAGCGTGCGTGCGGCCAGGCCGGGTGGCAGGTCCGGCGGGCCGCCGACGACGTCGACGCCGATGCCGGCGTGCGCCAGGGCGATCTCGGGTCGCTTGCGATGGGCGATGCCGCGGGAGGTGTGCAGGGCGATGGCATCCCACACGACCTCGGCCCGATTCTCCGACAACCCGTTGTTGGTGAGGAATCGGACGGCCAGGTCGGCGCCGTCGACCTCGAAGCGCTGGTCGCCGTCGCCGGAGTCGGTGAGGCCGACGTCGTGCAGCAGGCAGCCGAGGAATAGCAGCTCGTCGTCGTAGTCCTCGCCCGGTTCGAGGTTCTGAGTGCGTCCGAGGGCCCGTCCGAAGACGTAGCTGCGGATGCTGTGGTTGACCAGGAAGGGCTGCTCGATCGACCGCACCCACGCGTCCGCCGCAGCGGTGAGATCGGTGCGGGGCAGGTCGAGGTCGTCGATCGTTGTCATTGCCGCCTTCCTCGGGTCGTCGTCGCGCCAGGTTCGACAGCATCGTCACGCGGCCGGTGCCGAGCTAGTGGCACGAATGCCATACTTCGCTAGGTTCTGGCCATGCACGTCATCGCTGTGGTGGCGCTCGACCGGGTTGTCGCTTTCGACCTGGCCACACCGTGCGAGGTGTTCGGCGCGGCGCGACTCCCCGACGGCAGCCCCGCCTACGAGGTGCGAGTTTGTGCGGAGGCCGACGCCGTCGCCACCGCCACGGGCAACGGTTGCTTCACCGTTCAGTCACCTTGGCGCCTCGACGATCTGACCGCTGCTGACACGGTCGTCGTTCCGGGCCACGCCGACTTCCTCGAGGCGCCCGACGACCACCTCCTCGACCTGCTCCTCCAGGCGGCAGCCCGGGGTGCCCGGCTCGCCTCGATCTGTACCGGGGCGTTCCCGCTGGCCGCCACCGGGCTGCTCGATGGCCAGCGGGCCACCACTCACTGGCGCTGGGCAGCAGAGCTCGCCCGCCGGCACCCGACGGTCAGCGTCGATCCGGCCGTGCTCTTCGTCGACAACGGTTCGCTGCTCACCTCTGCCGGCATCGCCGCGGGGCTCGACCTGTGCCTCCACCTCGTCCGGCGCGACCACGGTGCCGCCGTCGCCATCGAGACGGCGCGGGACCTGGTGATGCCGCTGCAACGCGACGGCGGCCAAGCCCAGTTCATCACCAACATCGACCCCGACGAGGCCGGCTCGTTACGACCGACCCTCGACTGGATGGAACGCAACCTCCATCGCACCTTCGCGCTCGCCGACCTCGCGGCCCATGCGGCGGTCAGCATCCGGACCCTGAACCGCCAGTTCCGTCTCCAGACCGGCACCACACCCCATCAGTGGCTTCAGCGCACTCGCATCTACGCCGCCCAGCGGTTGCTCGAGACCACCGACCTGCCCGTCGAGCGCGTGGGCGAGCGAGCCGGCTTCCGTTCGCCGGCGACGTTCCGGATGCACTTCACCCGGCAGGTCGGTACCTCGCCCCGCGCGTATCGCAAGGCCTTCCACATCGTCTCCACTCCCAGAACCGGCGCCGAGCGGGCCCGCTGAGCTCGGGCCTCCTCTTGGAGCGGCCTCGGACTGGTGTACCGACCGGTATGTATACTGGAGTGTGGCTGGTACGAGGGTCGCGTCGGCGCGGGAGCGGCTGCTGGAGGCGACCGCTGAGCTCATCTACGGCGGCGGCATCGAGGCGACCGGTGTCGACGCCATCGCCCGGAGTGCTGGTGTGACCAAGCGGACGCTGTACCAGCACTTCGGCTCCAAGGACGAGCTGGTCGGCGCCGCGCTGGCGGCCAAGGACGCGGGGGCGATCACGGCGTTGCGGTCGGCGGTCGAGCGCCGGATCGCGAAGGGGGAGCGGCCGGTTGCTGCTTTGTTCGCTGTTCTCCGGCGCGTCTTCTCCCAGGGCGGCTACGAGGGTTGCGCGTTCCTCAACGCGGGCCTGGAGATGCACAACCCCGAACACCCTGTGCGTCGTGCGGTGCGATCTCACACTGACGCACGTCGTGCCCTGGTGGCGGACCTCGTGCGCGCCGAGGGCATCGACGACGAAGCGACGATCGACGCAATCTCGTTCATCGCAGAGGGTGCCTTCGCGCTGAGCGCGAGCCGTCGCGATCCTTCCGTCGCTGCCCGCGCCGCGAGCGCGGCCCGGGTAGTCATGGACGCCTACCGGGACGACCGGGACGAC
>Ga0075429_100001284_pt1 | contig 20443 bp, 21 predicted proteins | sample RhiMetdeltSRZDD3_FD_75295 | JGI IMG/M metagenome (GOLD analysis project Ga0075429, IMG submission 75295) | Populus rhizosphere microbial communities from Tennessee, USA - Rhizosphere MetaG P. deltoides SRZDD3 | ecosystem: Host-associated > Plants > Roots > Rhizosphere > Soil | place: USA... | reverse complement strand
CATTTGTGACCGGAGACGTTGTCCCTACGCCAGGCGCGGAGACCGCGTTCAAGGTGGTATTCAAGCAGGGCGAGACCGTGCTCGTGGAATGGCCGGTGGACTCCCAGCAAGAGGGCGAAGAGCAGATCGTCGAGTGCATCAGGAGCATCGTGGACGACGACGACGACTGAGACGGCACTCGGCCGCGGACCTGTCATCCTGGAACCCCGGATCAAGTCCGGGGGAGCCGCAGGCGAGGCTGTCCGGGACCTCGTCGAACGAGTCGACACCTCGCCTCACGAGGTCCCGGACCCCGGATCAAGTCCGGGGCAGCGCCGCTCGCGCAAGCGCTCGCCTCGCTCCGTCCGGGATGACGGGTCGCCCGTAGGGGTGCCTCGGCCGGCAGGCCCCGGGCCGGCGGCCGGTATGGCGCGCGTGCCACCGGCGCGCGACGAAGTTCACAGGATCTGCCCCAGGCCTCGTGCCACAACGCCGCCACACCCTTATCGTGGAGAGGCGGCGCGCCCAGCGGTTGCGGCGGGTTGCGAGCCTGAGTGGGAGATCACCATGCATTCGTCGAGGTTCATTGCCCTTTCGTTGGCAGCTTTGCTTCTCGGGCTGGCAGCGCCGGCCGCCCGGGCGCAGCCCGGCCCGGAATACAAGCCGCTGGTCGGTCAGTCCGGCAAGGACGTGATCTGGGTGCCTACGCCCCAGAGCCTGGTCGACAAGATGCTCGAGATCGCCAAGGTCACGCCGCAGGACTTCGTGGTCGACCTGGGCTCCGGTGACGGCCGCACCGTGATCACCGCCGCCAAGCTCGGCGCCACGGCGCTCGGCATCGAGTTCAACCCGAACATGGTGGAGCTGTCCAAGCACAACGCGGACAAGGCCGGCGTGTCCGAGAGAGCGACGTTTCTCAACGCGGATATCTTCGCCTCCGATTTCTCGAAGGCCACGGTCGTCACGATGTTCCTGCTGCCCAGCCTCAACGTCAAGCTGCGTCCCACCATCCTCGACATGAAGCCCGGCACGCGCGTGGTCTCCAACAGCTTCGATATGGGCGACTGGAAGCCGGACGTGACCGCGCATGCCAGCCAGGATTGCACCGGCTACTGCAGGACCTTTCTGTGGATCGTCCCGGCGAAGGTGGAGGGCACCTGGCAGCTGGGCGACGGCGAGCTGTCGCTGAAGCAGAGCTATCAGTTCTTTACGGGCACGCTCACCACCAGTGCCGGCGACCACCCGGCCCGCCGGGATCACCCCGACGCGCGCCGCGTCAGCGCGATCGCCGACGGCACGCTCGAAGCCGACAAGATCACGTTCACCTCCGGCGGCGTACGCTACACGGGCCAGGTGAAGGGCGGCGTCATGGAGGGCACGAGCAGCTCGGAGGGCAAGGAGGCCAAGTGGCAGGCCACGCGGAAGTAGCAGCCGTTCGCTCGCGGCACCCTCGAGCCGGGAGAAGCTCTATCTGCGGCGACCTCGAAAATACAGAGCCCGACGGATTGGCTGGTTCCGCCGGGCTCGCGGCTGCCTCCGCAGCCGGTTGATCATCGGGCCTCTACGCTCACTTTGTGACGGACGCGCCGTTGCGGCGACAGCTCCGTTGCATGGCCCTCCTGATCGGAACTTCCAGGTCTTTACCGGTCCCGCCCGCCTGTTCTCACGAGACGGCGGAACCTGTTGCAGGTTTCGGATTGTCGGTGCTTGCCGTCCCGCCTCGGGCCGTGCGGCCCGCTCGCAGGGACGGCTTTGGACTGCCCGGGGGAAGCATTTTCTTAGACCTCCATATGGCAGGAGCACTCCAACTCTGCGCCTGCAACCCGAGGCTGTCAAATCACCAATCCCGCACGCGCGAAGACCGGACCCGGGATCGCCTGCAGCCGGCCGTTAATTTCGGCTTTGCACCAGGGCCCTATCTTGCTCCAGCCCGCTTCTGGCGGAGCAAGAGGTCTGGTACGCAGAGGCTCTCGATGCACCGCCTGTTCGCGTTTGTGGCGCTCGCTTCCGCCGGGGTCGCGCTGTCGGTTCTGCTGGCAGGCCCCGCACTCGGCCCGCTGAGCGGCGGCAGGCTCCAGGAGACCCCGAGCCACTACCGCGCCTGGGCGGCCGGCGTTCTGATGGGGCTGGCGCTGGCGTGGCTCGCCCGTCTCGACTGGAGGAAGATCGAGGGCTGGTGGGGCCTGCAGCGCCGCCGCCTCGGCCTCCTGGCGGTGGGCGGCGCGCTCGCCGCCCTGGTGCTGGCGATGCTCCGGACCGCGCGCTGACCGCACGTGCGATGCGCCGAGACTGCCGCAGCCGGCCGTTAACGCCGTCTTTACGCTGGAGCTTCGCCTTGGTGCCGACCGCCCTAAGGTGCGGCATCCGGCCCCGTCGGTCACGGGCCGGCGAAGGTCTTGCGCGCAGAGGACTCTGCATGCATGCGCCACATGTTTGCATTCCTGGCCCTGGCAGGGGCTGCGGCCGCCCTGTGGACCCTGTTTGCCGGCAAGCCGAGCCTGTCGGAGGTGCCGGCCACCTACAACGCCTGGATCGTGGGCGTTCTGATGGGGATGGGTCTGGCCTGGCTCGCGAACCCGGACTGGAGGAAGGCGAAGAGCTGGCTGCGCCTGCAGCGCCGGCGCCTCGCCGTGCTCATTCTGGTCGGTCTGCTTGCCAGCGTGGTCCTGCTGCTGTGAGACACCGGCTCGCGAGCCGCGCGCCGACGCGGCCTCCGAGCCTGACCGTTCAAACACCGAGATAGCGGTGCTGCACGTCGGGCGCGCGGGCGAGCTCCCTGGAGGTCCCGGTCCACACCACGCGGCCCCGCTCGATGAGGTAGTGGCGGTCGGCGAGCCGGGTCAGCGCCGCCACGTTCTTGTCGATGACGAGGATCGCCTGGCCGGCGGCGCGCAGCTGCGCGAGGCAGCGCCAGATCTCCTCGCGCACCAGAGGCGCCAGGCCCTCGGTGGCCTCGTCGAGGATCAGCAGCCGCGGATTGGTCATGAGGGCGCGGCCGATCGCCAGCATCTGCTGCTCGCCGCCCGAGAGGAGGCTTGCCGCACTGTCGATGCGCTCGGCGAGCCGCGGAAACAGCGCACACACCTTGTCGAAGGTCCACGGATCGGCTGCGCTGCTGCGATTGGCCGCCGTGGCGATCAGGTTCTCGCGCGCGGAAAGGTTGGGAAACACCTGCCGCCCCTCGGGGACGAGGCCGACGCCGAGCTGGGCCACGCGGTAGGACGGCAGCTCGCGGATCTGGCGCCCGTCGAGCCGGATCGATCCGGCAAAGGCCGGCGTCAATCCCATGATGGAGCGCACCGTGGTGGTCTTGCCCATGCCGTTGCGCCCCATCAGCGTCACCATCTCGGCAGGCGCAATCGTGAGCGAGACGCCGTAGAGCACCTTGCTGCGCCCGTAGGCGGTCTCGATGCCGTCGAGCTCGAGAAGTGGGGGTGTCGGGGGTCGGGGGTCGGGCGTCGCAAGCGGAAGTCCGGCGCCTGCGACGCCCGGCGCCCGACGCCCGACTGCCGGATCGCTCATGGCTCGCTCACCGCTTCCTGCTCGCCCAGATAGGCCTGGCGCACGTCAGCGTTGGCGCGGATCGCCTCAGGCTCGCCGCTGGCGATGACCCGGCCGTAGACGAGCACGGTGATCCGGTCCGCCAGGGCAAACACCGCCTCCATGTCGTGCTCGACGAGCAGGATCGTGACCTCGCGCTTCAGCTCGCGCAGCAGCTCCACCATGCGCGCCGATTCCTCGGGGCCCATGCCCGCCATCGGCTCGTCGAGCAGCAGCATGCGCGGCCGGGTAGCGAGCGCCATGGCGATCTCGAGCTGGCGATGCTCGCCGTGGCTCATGCTGGCGACGATGGCGTTGCCCCGCGCGGCCAGCCCCACGCGTGCAAGGGCGGCGCGCGCCGGCTCGCGCAGCTCCTTTTCGCTCCGCGCATCGCGCCAGAAGCGGAAGGAGTGGCCAGCGTGCGCCTGCACCGCCAGGGCGACGTTGTCGAGCGCGGTGAAGTCGAGAAACAGCGACGTGATCTGGAAGGAGCGCGCAAGGCCCAGCATGCTGCGCCGATGGGTGGCCACGGCGGTGATGTCGCTGCCGCCGAAGCGGATGCTCCCCGCATCGGGGACGATCTCGCCGGCCAGCTGGCCGATCAGCGTGGTCTTGCCGGCGCCGTTCGGGCCGATGATGGCGTGCAGCTCGCCCGGCGGCACGGCGAGCACGATGCTGTCGGAGGCGACGACGCCGCCGAAGCGCTTGGTGAGGCCGTCGATCTCGAGCAGCGGTTCAGGCACGGCGCAGGCTCGCGAGCAGGCCGTCGATGCCGCCGCGCGCATAGAGCACGATCAGCAGCAGCATCGGGCCGAGGATAAGCTGCCAGTATTCGCGCGCCGCCACCAGGTCCCTGCCGGTCACGACATGGCCCGCGGCCCCGATCAGGAAGGGCAGCGCCTCCTCCAGCACGAGCAGCGCGATGGCGCCGAGCACCGGACCGAACACCGAACCCATGCCGCCGAGCACGGCCATGACGATGAGATCGCCCGACCGCGTCCAATGCATCATCGCCGGGCTGATGAAATCCGTGCGGTTGGCCTCCAGCACACCGGCAAGCCCGCAGATGGTGCCGGAGACGACGAAGCAGGCAAGCTTGTAGCGGAAGGTCGCAAAGCCGATGGCGTGCATGCGCCGGTCGTTCGAGCGCGCACCCTGGATGACAAGGCCGAAGCGGGAATTGACGATGCGCCAGACCACATAGACCGTGGCGAGCAGGAACGCCAGGCACAGGTAGTAGAAGAAGGTCTTGTTGGAGAGGTCCAGCAGGGCGGCGAACTGGCTGCGGCGGTAGATGGTGAGCCCGTCGTCGCCGCCATAGCGGTCGAGGGCGACGGCCACATAGTAGATCATCTGCGCGAACGCGAGCGTGATCATGATGAAGTAGACGCCGCGCGTGCGCAGGCTCAGCGCGCCGATGCCGAGCGCGAACAGGGCCGAAAGCAGCAGCGCCAGCGGCCATTGCACGAAGCCCGACGGCACCCCCTCGTGGGCGAGGATGCCGACCACGTAGCCGCCGATGCCGACATACGCGGCGTGGCCGAAGCTCACCATGCCGCCGAAACCCATGATCAGGTTCAGGCTCACCGCCGCCATGGCCAGGATGACGATGCGCGTGAACAGCGACAGCAGGAAGAGGTTGCCCACCGCATGCGCGTAGATCGGCAGCAGGATCAGGAATGCGACCAGCGCGGCAACGGCGACGTTGCGAGGTGTGAGCGGTCCGGTCATCTGCCTGTCGCCGGGAACAGGCCTGCCGGCCGCACGACGAGAACGACCGCCATGATGAGGTAGATCAGCATCGACGACAGGGCAGGGGCCACCGTCGACGCCGCGGCAGGGCTGAGGACGGCCTTGAGGAGATCGGGAAGAAAGGCGCGGCCGATGGTGTCGATCAGGCCGACGAAGATCGACGCCACGAACGCACCGCGGATCGAGCCGATGCCGCCGATGATGATGACGACGAAGGCGAGGATCAGAATGTTCTCGCCCATGCCGATCTGGGCCGTGAGAATGGCCGCCTGCATCAGCCCGGCGAGGCCTGCCAACGCGGCGCCGACGCCGAACACGAAGGTGTAGAGAAGCTTGATGTTGATGCCGAGTGCACCGATCATCTCCCGGTTCGAGGCGCCGGCCCTGATCAGCATGCCCACGCGCGTGCGCATGATGACGAGATAGAGCAGGGCAGCCACCGCCAGCGCGACGATGATGATCGAGAGGCGGTACATCGAGTAGTGCACACCCGGCAGAATCTGCACGGCGGTATTGAGCCACGGCGGCAGCGTAAGGTTCATCCCCGCCGGTCCCCAGATCAGGCGCACGAGCTCGTTGAAGAACAGGATCAGCCCGAAGGTACCGAGCACGTGATCGAGATGGTCGCGGCCGTAAAGGCGCCGCATGGCCACCACTTCGATGGCCATGCCCGTCAGGAGCGTCGCGGCCAGCGCGAGGACGACACCGCCGAGGAAGGAGCCGGTGACGCCGGTGAAGGTGGCGGCAAAGTAGGCGCCCAGCATGTAGAGGGACCCGTGCGCCAGGTTCACGAGGTCCATGATGCCGAACACCAGGGTCAGTCCGGCAGCCAGCAGGAACAGCAGGAGCCCGAGCTGCAGCCCGTTCAGGAATTGCTCGAGGAAGAGCAGCATGGCTTCTACCCGTCATCCCGGAAGTCGAGCGTAGCGAGACTATCCGGGACCGCCCGGAACGAGTCGAACGGGGGTCATACCCCTCGCGACTCTTCCACCCATCATCCCGGCCAGAGCGTTGCGTGCCATGGACGAGCAGCGCCCTGCGTCGGGACCTCGTATGGTTCGACTCGCTGCACGAGGTCCCGGACAGCTTCGGGCTTCGCCCTCAGCTTCCGGGAGGACGGGTGCAGTCGTGCTCACCACTTCATCGGGCACTTCTCATGGTGCTTGTCCTGGCTGTCCTTGACGATGGTGGCGACTGTCTTGAGGACCAGCTCGCCCTGGGCGTTCTTGACCACGTCCTGCAGGTAGAAACTCTGAATCGGGAAGTGGTTGTTGCCGTACCTGTAGGGGCCGCGCACCGAGTTGTAGTTGGCCTTGCGCATCTCGGCGCGCATGGCGTCCTTCTTCGTCAGGTCGCCCTTCACCGCCACGACCGCGCTGTTGATCAGGCCGACCGCGTCATAGGACTGCGAACCGTAGAACGACGGGCGCGACTTGTACTTGGCGATATAGTCCGTCACGTACTTCTTGTTGGTGTCGTTCGGCAGGTCGTTGACCCAATGCTGCGCTCCCGGAATGCCGAGCGCCAGCTCCTTCTGCCGCGGCAGCGACAATTCGTCGATCGTGAACGCGGTGTAGAGCGGGACCGAATCCTTGAGGCCGGCCTGGACGTACTGGTTGAGGAACTGCACGCCGGCGGCGCCCGGGTAGAACACGAACACTGCGTCCGGCTTGGCGGCCTTCACCTTGGAGAGCTCGGCGGAGAAGTCGAGCTGGTCGGGCCACTTGGTGAGATCCTGGCCGATCACCTTGCCCTTGAAGGTCGTCTGCACGCCCGCCAGCATGTCCTTGCCCGCGGCGTAGTTGGGTCCGAGCAGGTAGACCGACTTCACGCCCTTCTGGTTCATGTACTCGCCCACCGCCTGCGGCGTCTGGTCGTTCTGCCACGAGGTGGAGAAGAAATTGGGCGAGCACAGCTCACCGGCGATCTGGTGCGGACCGGCGTTGGCGCTGATCAGGAACGTGCCCGAGTCGAGCACGGGCTTGAGCGAGGCGAGCAGCACGTTCGACCAGATGTAGCCGACCACGAAATCGACCTTGTCGGCCTGCACGAGCTTCTCGCTCTTCTGCCGGCCGACCTCCGGCTTCTGCGCATCGTCCTCGTAGACGACCTCCACGGGCAGCCCGCCCATCTTGCGACCCAGATGATCGAGCGCAAGCTCGAAGGAGTCGCGCATGTCGTTGCCGATCACCGCCGTGGGCCCGCTGAACGTGCTCACGAAGCCGATCTTGACGGACTTGCTCTGTGCGGTGGCAGGCGCGGCCGAGAACGCGAGGATCGCGCCGGCCGCAAGCATCACTCTCTTCATTTCAATCCTCCCCGAGTTTCACGCCAAACCATATACCGGATCGCCTTCTGCCGGGATACCCGGCGTTCTGCGCCGTCATGCCGGGCGAGCGCGCCAGCGCGACACCCGCTACCCAGGGCCAAGGCCTCCACGCCCTCCCCCCTTGGCACTCGGTCCCGGATATTTGGCTATCGCAAAATTCCGGGATGACAAGCAAGCCGCCACGACAAACCACTACGATACGACCAGCCGCTGCTCGATGCGCGGCACGCCGTCGGGCCAAGCGAGAGGCGCCTCCTCGTAGGGCGCAAAGGGCTCCAGCACGCGGTGCCAGAAGGCGATGGCGCGGGCGTTGGCGGCCAGCTGGTGCAGCTTCCAAGGCCCGGGAGACTGCGCGAGCAGCCGGCGGGCGAACGCCATGCCGAGCCCGCGTCTGCGGCATGCGGCAAGGATGAAGAACTCCGCGACCTCGCGCCGGCCGTCGTCGGGGTCGTGCCGCACCAGGGCAAACCCCACAATCCCCACCTCGTCCTTCGCCCAGAACGCCACGCGACGCTCGTCGCCGCCAAAGTAGGCGTCCAGGTATGGATAGGCGAAGCCGCCGTCGACCGGCCGCAACCCCGTGAACTCCGACATGTCGTAGCAGTAGAGCTGAAGGTAGCGCGCGAGCAGCTCGCGCTCCGGCTGGGAAACCCGGTCGATGGCGAAGCGGCCGCTCATCGCTGCCCCATGAGGCTCAGGCCTGGTGGATTTTCACGTACTCGAAGTCGCCGGCCTTGTTGTCGATGCCGATCTTGGGGGCTGCGATCCAGGACGCGAACTTGCCGCGCTCCCAGCACGGCTCCATCAGGCTCTCGATGAAGTCGCCGTCGGCCTTGGACGGCAGCCACCGGTCCTTCTGCCTGGCCCATTCGGCGTCGCTCAGGACCTCGCCGTCGGGCGCGGCGTTGATGTTCTGGAACTCGCCGATGTGGCGGTGGAAGGCGACGTGCGGCAGCTTGAAGCGGAAGGGGAGGCCCGCCTTCTCGATCGTCCTGTTCCAGCGCTGCACGCCCCTGTCGCAGTCCTCCACGTAGTCGTCGCGCAGGCGCATGTTGATGGCCGTCAGCGCCGGCTCGTCCACCATCTCGACCTTGCCGCCGACGAGCTTGCTCACCGGATAGACGGCGCTCGTCAGCTGATGATCGTCCTCCAGCCGGTGCTCCTGGTAGCGGCCCTTGAGACCCGAGTTGTAGTAGTTGGCGGCGTTGGTGGAGACCTCCGAGCCGAACAGGTCGAGCGACAGCGTGAAGTGCAGGTTGGCCTTCTTCTGCATTGTCGGCAGGTCGATCACGCCCAGCTTGCGTACCGCGGCGATGTCGTTCGCATCCTCGATGCCGGCCTCTTTCATGGCCTCGCAGGTGCGCTCCACGATGCGCCCGACGCCGGTCTCGCCCACGAACATGTGGTGCGCCTCCTCGGTCAGCATGAAACGGCAGGTGCGCGAGAGCGGATCGAAGCCCGACTGCGCCAGGCTTTCGAGCTGCATCTTGCCGTCGCGGTCGGTGAAGTAGGTGAACATGAAGAACGAGAGCCAGTCGGGCGTGCTCTCGTTGAAGGCACCCAGCATGCGCGGCTTGTCGGGGTCGCCCGAGCGGCGCTGGAGCAGCTGCTCGGCCTCCTCGCGCCCGTCCTTGCCGAAGTACTTGTGCAGCAGATAGACCATGGCCCACAGGTGCCGGCCTTCCTCGACGTTGACCTGGAACAGGTTGCGCATGTCGTAGAGGGAGGGCGCGGTCTTGCCGAGGAAGCGTTGCTGCTCGACGCTGGCGGGCTCGGTGTCGCCCTGGATCACGATCAGCCGGCGCAGCATGGCGCGGTACTCGCCGGGCACCTCCTGCCAGGCCGGCTCGCCCTTGTGGGCGCCGAAGTTGACCTTGCGGTCGTCTGCGCGCGGCGCCAAGAGGATGCCCCAGCGGTACTCGGGCATCCTGACGTAGTCGAACTTGGCCCAGCCCTTGGGGTCGATCGAGATCGCCGTGCGCAGGTACACGTCCGAGGTCTGGAAGCCCTCCGGCCCCATGCTCATCCACCAGTCGAGGTATCCGGGATGCCACTGCTCCAGCGCCTTGAGCACACGCTCGTCGTCCATCAGGCCGACGTTGTTGGGGATCTTGGTCGAGTAGTCGACGTGGGTGGTTTCGGGCATCCCGCTATCCTCTCGCTCCATCCTGTCCCCTCTCCCCACGCTACTTCAGCGTGGGGAGAGGGTTAGGGTGAGGGGCAGCGGCACACTCTGACGTCCGAGTTTGTGGCTGCCCCTCACCCCGGCCCTCTCCCCGCAAGCGGGGAGAGGGGGTTCAAACCCTCTCCGGGTTGAAATTCGCCTTTACCCCGGTGCCGTAGCGCTTCAGTGCCCCCTCGGCGCCGGCGGCGTTGGGGCGCTGGAAGATCCAGTTCTGCCAGGCTGTCAGCCGGCCGAAGATCTTGGTCTCCATGGTCTCCGGGCCTGCGAAGCGCAGGTTCGCCTCCATGCCGGTGAGACCGTCGGCGGAGAAGGACGCGCGCTCCTCCAGGAAGATGCGCACCTCGTCGTCCCAGTCCACGGAGTCGAATGCGGCCGTGACGAGCCCTAGCTCCTCCGCAGCCTCGGGCTCAAGCGGCTTGCCGGTCTCGGCTTGCGCCGCGCCCGTGCTCTCCGGCTCGCCGAGGAAGCGGGTGCCAAGACGGGTGAGGCCGTTGCTCATGGGGTAGGGGCCGAAGTTGAGGCTCGACAGAGCGATGGTGGCCGGCGGCCGGTTGTCGCCCTTGTGGGCACCGATCAGCATGTACGAGCGGTCGCAGGCGAAAGCGATCTCGGCCAGCGTGCCGGCGAAGCAGCTGCCGGGCTCGATCAGCGCCACCAGGGAGCGCGAGGTGAGGTCGACGCGCTTCAGGACGCGCTTCCAGTAGTGCAGGATCTCGCGCCCCAGCCAGTGGCCCTTGTTGGCGTCGAGGAACGCATCGTGGGCCAGCACTCGCGAGGGATCGCCCAGCGACTTGAAGATCAGCACACCGATCTCGCCCTCGTTGAGCCGCAGATGCAGGATGGCGTCGTCCAATTCGCGCGCGAGCCGCAATGGCCAGAACTGCGCGCCCTGCGCATGCATCGCGTCGGCGGAGGCCGGCGGCGGCTCGCCCGGCCCCTGGATCGAAATGGTAGCGCGCCGCTTGCCGCGATCGATCTCCACCTTCACGCTGGAATAGGTCACGGCATCCGCCTCGATATTGCGCTCGATCGGACTGAGCGCGATGCCCTGGGCGGCACCCGGCCGGTCCGACCGGGCGGCGAGCTTCCGCGCAGCCTCCCCGACGGCGGCATCGAACCTGGAGCTGGGCACGGCCGCATCGACGAGGCGCCACTTCACGGCGCGGCTGCCCTTCACGCCCTCCTCCACGGTGCAGAACGCGTCGGCGAGGTCACGGCGCACCTTGCGCTTGTCGGTGACGCGCGTGAGGCCGCCGGTGCCGGGCAGCACGGCCAGCAGCGGCAGCTCCGGCAGGGCCACCGAGGAGTTGCCGTCGTCGGCCAGCACGATGTGGTCGGTGGCGAGCGCCAGCTCGTAGCCGCCGCCGGCCGCGGTGCCGCGGATGGCGGTGAGGTACTTCTGCCCGGAGCTGGCGCTGGCGTCCTCGATGGCGTTGCGCGTCTCGTTGGTGAACTTGCAGAAGTTGACCTTGTGGGCGTGGCTGGACCCCGCCAGCATGCGGATGTTGGCGCCGGCGCAGAACACGCGGTCCTTGCCGGATTTGAGGACGACCACCTTCACCTCGGGATGCTCGAAGCGCAGCCGCTGCACCGCATCGGCGAGCTCGATATCGACGCCGAGGTCGTAGGAGTTGAGCTTCAGCTGATAGCCGTCGAAGAGGCCCGCGCTCTCGTCGACGTCCATGATGAGCTCGGCCACCTCGCCGTCGAACCTCAGCTTCCAGTGGCGATAGCGCCCCGGCTCGGTCTGGAAATCGATGCGCTGGGCCATCGCGGGCGCTGCTCCCCGATCCGCTCGTCCTGAAAGATGCACTATTGTTCCTATTTCCTACCGCAGCATGCAACATAATACAACTGCTTTTGTCATCCCGGGATTGCGCGTTGGCGCAATATCCGGGACCCAGGCAAGCAGAGAGGGCGCGGAGCCCCGGACCCTGGGTACCGGGTCTCGCCCTGTCGGGCTCGCCCGGCATGACAGGGCCAACCTCGCCGGCGCGGGTTGCAGCCACGACCGCGAAATCTTCGCCCGGAGGCCCAGCGCTGCGGTCGCGCGCGGGAGGCACCTCAGAGGCCCGGACCGCCGCGAGGCCTCTGGAATCGCTTCCCAGGCAGCCGGAGGGGCCATCCGGCCGGGGGGCCCTCCGTCCAGCTCCAGCCGTCGACAGGTTGCGGTGTCAATTCGCCTTCACGCCGACCGCCTTGACGATGCGGGACCACTTGGTCTCCTCGCGGTCGATGTCGGCGGCGTACTCCTCCGGCGTGCTGGGCAGGGCCTCGGCCCCCGTGTTGACCAGCTGGGCCGTGATCTCCGGCGCGTCGAGCGCCTTGCGCAACGCGGCGTTGAGCTTGTCGACGATGGGACGCGGCGTCCCGGCCGGGGCGGCGATGCCGTAGTGCAGCACGGCCTCGTAGCCCGGCAGGCCCGCCTCGTCGACGGTCGGCAGGTCGGGGAAGATATGCGAGCGCTCGCGACCCGTCACCGCCAGCGCGCGCACCTTGCCCTGCGCGGTGATGCCCACGGCCGGCGGCAGCGAGCTGAAGTAGATGTCGACATGGCCGCCGAGCAGGTCGGTGAGCGCCGGCGAGCTGCCCCGGTAGGGGACGTGCACGAGCTTGATGCCGCTCATGCTGGCGAACAGCTCGGCCGCCAGGTGGATGCCGCTGCCGGGACCGGCAGAGGCGTAGTTGAGCTTGCCCGGGTTGCTCTTGGCGAGCGCGATCAGCTCCTGGACCGACCTGGCCTCGACCTTGGGGTGCACCAGGATCACGAGCGCACTGGTGGCGATCAGGCCGACGGGCGCGAAGTCCTTGCGCGGATCGTAGCCGACATTGGCATAGAGCGTGGGGTTGACGGCGAGCGTGCCGGTGCCGCCGATCACCAGGGTGTAGCCGTCGGGCGCCGCCTTGGCCACGGCGCGGGTGGCGATGGTGCCGCCGGCGCCGCCGCGGTTCTCGATCACGATCTGCTGCCCCAGCGTCCGGCTCATATGGTCGGCGACGATGCGCGCCATGGCATCGTTGCCGCCCCCCGCCGCGTAGGGCACCACCAGCGTGATGGTGCGGCTCGGGTAGTCCTGGGCCTGGGCGAGCGATGGGGCGGCAAGCAGCAGCGCTGCGGTCAAGATGAGCGCAAGCCTGTTAGCAGACCACATTGACAGTCCTCCCGATTAGCGCAGTGCGAGCCAGCCTTTGCTCCGGCGACGTTGACAGGCCGGAACCGCACGGTACGTCGGCGTCAACCCGCCTGCGGCCGAATCCCTAACCTCCAGAAAAAAGCTTTGCGGTGGGTGGCATCAGCGGTCATCGAGTTCCCAATTCCGATCTTCCGCCAGGTAGCTCCATATACGGATTTTTCGAATCTCTTGCGGATTCGTATGAAGGGCGTAGTCGTGATCTATGAACTCATTGACCAGATAGTGCGCCAGATCGGCGCCATAATAGATGATGTCGGTCTGCATGATCGAAAATACGGGATTGTCAGGACGACAAGGCTCTGCGGCCAGGAACCGATGGCCCGAAATTGGTAGGAGCTTCGGCCAAGCCTCAAAATCCTTCCGCGCAATGTCGAGCGCCGCGGATAACGCGGCAGGTCGCTTTCCCCAGCGCTCCATCCAGAACTTGTTGTGGTCCACATCGAACTCTATGCCCTCCAGAACCCAGCGAATCCGCTCGTCATATTCTTGCTTCTTGAAATTTGACCACGGAAATAGGACGCGCCCGGGATCCTGAAGGTGCTGAAAGAGATACGCAAAGTCCACCGGCAGTCGAAATCCAACCTGGGACTCTATGGAGGCGATCTCGGCGGGCGAGAGGCCTGGCGCGCCATAGATAACAGGTATTTTGTTCCCAACCCGCTGCTCCGCATTCAACAGATCGAAGAGTTCGGGGCCTAGTCTGTACATGCTGTTTGCCGATTGTGGAGCGAGGTCGCATTCGGGACATTTAGCGCGGCGCCAGGCCGGCCTGCTCGATCTCGCGCATGGCCTCGTCGGTGAACTCGGCGCGCGGGGCGTCGCCGCCGATCACGAACATCAGGATGCATTCCTGTTCCGGATCGCCCGGCGTCACGTTCTCGAAGCGCCGAGCCACGCCCGACGGGAAGGAGACGACGTCCAGCGGGCCAAGGTCGACGAACTCCACCTCGCCCATTTCGTTCTCCCAGCTGCAGCGCCAGGTGCCGGTCATGGGGATGAAGGTCTCGTTGGTGTCGTGGTTGTGCATCATCGGGCCCCTGCCCGGCTTGGCGCGGCAGTAGCCGAGGTTGAACCCCTCCGAGATCTTGATGGCGGCGAGCCGTGAGGCGTCGTCGCCGACCGGCGACGTGACCGCGCCCTTGGCGCCGGCGGGCGGCTGAAAGCCGATGACGTTGTAGAGCGTGCGGATCGAGCCCGGCATCCGGCTGTCGGGCAGCCCGCCGTCGAAGCCCTCGAGGTCAGCAAAGCGCGCCATGCGGCCCATCATCTCCGCGCGCGACACGGTGCGCCTAGGAAGCGTCTCCATCGGTCTCCTCCGCTCGGTTCGTTGTCCTGCTTCGTGGAGAATAGCCTATCATGGCGTGGGAGGAAGCCGTTGACGGAGTGTACCCTATGGGGTACAGATGGCCATGTCCACGGTGCGTCGCACCAACATCTTCAACGATTGGTTGAACGGGCTCAAGCACAGGCGCGCCGCAGCCCGGGATCGCCGCACGCATATTGCGCATGGAAGACGGCAACTTCGGCGATGTGAAGCGGGTTGGCGAAGGCCTAAGCGAGATGCGGATCGACTATGGCCCCGGCTACCGTGTCTACTTCATGCAACTGGGGAGGACGGTCATTCTCCTCCTCTGCGCCGGAGACAAGGGTACGCAGCATCGCGATATCGCCAGGGCGAAGAAGCTCGCCAAAGAGCGGGAGGAGTAAGGGACATGGCGCTGAAGACTGCGCCCTTCGATGCAGCAGAGGTTCTGGACACCGAAGACGCCATCGAGGAGTTCATCGCGGCGGCCTTTGAGACCGAGGACCCGGCTTTCATCGCCAAGGCACTCGGCACCGTTGCCCGCGCGCGCAACATGTCGAGGCTCGCCGAGGAGATCGGCATGAGCCGGCCAGCGCTCTACCGGGCACTGAGCGGCGAGGGCAATCCAGAGTTCGCGACCATCGCCAAGGTAATGCGCGCGCTCGGCCTCAGGCTGGCGCCGGTAAAGGCGCCATCTCGGCCGGCCGCGCGTCGGCGGACCAAGTCCGCCGCCTGAGCGAGAGGTCGGGGTCAGACCCCTACTCCCGCAGCTTGAAGCGCTGGATCTTCCCCGTGGCCGTCTTGGGCAGGCCGTCGACGAACTCGATCCAGCGCGGGTACTTCCACACGCCGGCCCGGGCCTTGACGTGCTCCTTCAGCTCCTCGGGCAGGCCGTTGCCGGCGGCCTTGCCGGGCTTCAGCACGATGAAGGCCTTGGGCTTCATGAGGCCGTCCGCGTCCTCCTTGGGCACCACGGCGGCCTCCAGCACGGCGTCGTGGCCGGCGAGCGCGCTCTCCACCTCGAACGGCGAGACCCAGATGCCCGACACCTTGAACATGTCGTCGGTGCGGCCCTGGTAGGTGAAGAAGCCCTCCGCATCGCGCGTGTACTTGTCGCCCGAGCGGGTCCAGCCGCCCTCGAAGGTGGTGCGGCTCCTCTCGCGCTGGTTCCAGTAGCCCTCCGCGGCGCTCGGACCCTTCACCAGCATCTCGCCGACCTCGCCGTCGGGCACGTCACCGCCCTGCTCGTCGACGAGGCGGATCTCGTAGCCCTCCACCGGCCGGCCCGAGGTGCCGTACTTCAGCGCCCTGGCGTTGTTGCAGGTGTACTGGTGCAGCATCTCGGTGGAGCCGACGCCGTCGTAGATGTCGACACCGAAGCGGGCGCGGAAGGCCTTGCCGACCTCGGCGGGCAGCGCCTCGCCGGCGGAGACGCACACGCGCAGGCGCAGCGAGCCGTTCCCGGGCGTCCCCTGCGGATGGGCCAGCATGGAGGCATAAAGCGTCGGCACACCGAAGAAGAAGGTCGGCTGGTACTGCGTCAACGTGGCGAACACAGACTCCGGCGTCGGCCGCTCGGGCCGCAGGATGGCGGTGGCGCCGACCGAGAGCGGAAACGACATGGCGTTGCCGAGGCCGTAGGCGAAGAACAGCTTGGCCGCGGAGTAGACGACATCGTCCTCGTGCATGCCGAGGCAGGCCTGGCCGGTGAGTCGCGCCGTCTCCATCGGGCTCGAATGCACGTGGCGCACGCCCTTGGGCATGCCGGTCGAGCCCGAGGAATAGAGCCAGAACGCGGTCTCGTCGCAGCAGGTGTCCGCCGCCTGGAACTGCGGCTGCTGGAAGCCCAGCTCGCCGCGGAAGGAGAGCGCGAAAGCCGGAGGCTCGCCGCCGGCGACGAACACATGGCGCAGGAACGGCAGCTGGCCGAGGACCGGCTGCACCACGGGGAGCAGCTGCGGCGAGACGATGAGCGCCTTGGCGCGGCTGTCGCCCAGCACATAGGCGTACTGCTCGCCGGTCAGCAGCGTATTGAGGCACACCGGCACGACGCCGGCCTTGATGGCACCCCAGAAGGCCACCGGGAAGTCGACGGTGTCGAGCAGGAGGAGGGCGACGCGCGATTCGCGCGGGATGCCGTAGGTGCCGAGCAGATTGGCCATGCGGTTGGACCGCGCCTGCAGCTCGCCGTAGGACAAGGTCTCCGCGGGATCGATGAAGGCGGCCTTGGCCGCGCGGCCCACCGCGACGTTGCGATCGACCATGTCGCTCGCGGCATTGTAGATGCGCGGGTAGTCCATGTTCCCTCCCCGGACGGCGGCTTGTCTGCTTGCTTGTCGGCCCCGGTCGCGGGCCGTGCTGCATCATACTGCAAGGCCGCGGCGAGAGAAGCCCCACCTCTTTGCATCTGGCGGAGGCAGAGATGTACTATGTTGCATGGAAGCCCCCCGGCACGGGGCGAAGGACGGCATGGCCAGCATTCGCGATACCACCTCCGAGACGCGGCGGGGCGAGGCGCCCGCGGACGAGGCCTATCTGAAGCGCGTCGGCGAGCGCGTGCGCCTCGGCCGGGCGCGCCGGGGCATGTCGCGCAAGGTGCTGTCGGCGGCGTCGGGCGTGTCGGAGCGCTACCTGGCGGAGCTGGAGCGCGGCGCCGGCAACGCCTCGCTGCTCGTGCTGCGCCAGATCGCCGATGCCCTCGGGCTGGAGGTCGCGCAGCTCGTCAGCGACCGGGCCGAGCAGCCCATCGATCTGACGCTCGCCCTGCACCAGCTCGAGCGCCTGTCGGCGGCCGAGCTGGCCGAGGCGCGCCGCCTCCTGGCGCAGCGCTTCGGCAAGGCGGAGGCCTCGGCCAAGGGGCGCGTGGCACTCATCGGTCTGCGCGGCGCGGGCAAGACCACGCTGGGGCAGCGCGCCGCCCAGGCGCTGGGCGTGCCGTTCGTTGAGCTCGACCGCGAGGTGGAGCGCGCGAGCGGCATGGAGCTCAGCGAGATTTTCGCCACTCACGGCCAGGCCATGTACCGCCGCCTCGAGCGCCAGTGCCTGGAGACCGTGATTGCGCGCTACGACCGCGCCGTGATCGCCACCGGCGGCAGCCTGGTCACCGAGCCCGGCACCTACGACCTCCTCCTGTCGTCGTGCTTCGTCGTCTGGCTCACCGCGGCGCCGCAGGAGCACATGGGCCGCGTGCTGGCGCAGGGCGACCTGCGCCCGATGGCGGAGGGGCCCCAGGCCATGGACGACCTCAAGGCGATCCTGGAGAGCCGCGGCGCCCTCTACGCCAAGGCCGACGTTGAGGTCTCGACCTCGGAGCGGAGCGAGGCGCAGGCGCTCGCAGGCCTGCTGGACGCCATCGGCCGCGCAGGGCCCGTTACGGAGGCCCAGCCGTAGGCACGCGGGCTCAATGCTTGTGGCTGCCGGCGTCGGACTTGGTGCCGGGCTGGTGGTCGAAGCCGTGTGGGCCCATGGCGCCGACCGGCTCCACCGTGGCGTCGACCTCGATCTCCCCGGCCTTCTCGAAGACCAGGGTGAGCTTCACGAGGTCGCCTTCCTTCAGCGGCTGCTTCAGGTCGACGAGCATGATGTGGTAGGCACCGGGCGCCAGCACGAGCGACTTGCCGCCGCCGACGGCGACGCCGTCGACGCGAACCATGCGCACGACGCCGCCGTCCACGGTGTGGCTGTGGATCTCCGCACTGCCGGCGACCGGGCTGCGCGCCGCGACCAGCCGGTCGCCCTTGCCGGCGGCAGCCTTGATCTCCAGGTACGCCCCCCCGACCTTCACCCCGCCCGGCGTGGCGCGCGCCCAGGGATGGGCCACGGTGATGCCGCCCTTCCCGTACTCGTGCGCCGCCGGCGCTACGGGCACGAACAGCAGTACGAGCAGCAGCGACCCTGCAAGGCTGGTTGAACCCGCGCGCATGGCGGCCCTTCTCCTTGGCAACCGGCGTCTGAACATCCAGCCCTACATGCGTCGCCCGTGGGACCGGATGCCAGGTGGTATGTTGGCGCACCATCTGCCGAATCGGAGCCGATGGCGTCGAGGTGTGACAACGTTGGATGGCGCATGCCGCATGGAAAGCCAGCTTGACCGGAGCGGCGCAATGCGCGCAGTCTTAAGCTGCGCCGTTTCCATAGGGAGCGGTGCGTCGTTCTCAGGGCGGGGTGGAAGTCCCCACCGGCGGTAGCTGCGAGAGATCGCAGGAGCCCGCGAGCGCTCGCCGCAACACGTGTCGCAACGCGTGCGGCGAGGTCAGCAGACTCGGTGCGAAGCCGAGGCCGACGGTCACAGTCCGGATGAAAGAGAACGGGACAACCAGCCTCGCCGGCGGCCGCGCGGCCGTCTGCGGATGCGCGTCCCTTATCGCCCTGATTCTGGTGTCAACTTTTCGAGGACAGCCATGAATCAGACAAGCCTCTCTCAGACAGACCTCCTCCCCGCGTCCACGAGCGGCCGGCGATCGTCTGCAGGCGCGGACCGCATCGCGTTCGTGCAGTCGTGCTGGCACAAGGACCTTGTCGATCAGTGCCGATCGGCCTTCGTGTCCGAACTCGGACGGCTGCGCGGGACAGCAACGGCGATCGATTTCTTCGAGGTGCCCGGCGCTTTCGAAATCCCGCTGCAGGCGAAGCTGCTGGCGCGGAGCGGCCGCTACGCCGCCATCGTCGCCGCCGGGTTCGTGGTCGACGGCGGCATCTACCGGCACGAGTTCGTGGCCGACGCCGTAATCGGCGGCCTCATGCGCGTGCAGATTGAGACCGAGGTTCCGATCATCTCGGCTGTCCTGACGCCGCAGCGGTTCCACGAGCACGAGGAGCACCGCCGCTTCTTCCGCGAGCACTTCCTCGTCAAGGGCGCGGAAGCAGCCGTGGCCTGTGCCAGGACGCTGGAGAACGTTGGCGAGGCGAGGGGGCTCGCAGGATAGCCGGCGTTGCCGTCCCGGCTCGACGTGTCTCAGGGCGCTACGGCTCGGCTCTTGGGGCGTGTCTTGGGTCTTCCTCGGCTTTCGCCGCGTTCGGCCCAAACTAGGCTGCCACTGGAAAATGATTCCACTGGCGCCCGTCGAGGAGGCGGCCCGTCCTCTTCTTGTTCGTGCCGCCCCACTGCTTGAAGAAAAAGGGCACACCGCGGGCCTCGCACTGGCACCTGATGTCCTCCACCCATTCCGTCCTCATTGGCCGCGCGCGTGGGCCGGACTCGCCGCCGACGATGACCCAGTGGATGCCCCGCAGGTCCAATCCGTCCAGCGGACCCAGCAGCGGCTCAAGGGACAAGAAGCGCACGACGGCCGGCACGCGCCGCAGGACGGCGATGCGCACCTTGAAGTCAGCGTGCTCGACCGAGGTGCCCAGCCAGACATTGGAAAGTCGGGCAAGCTTGGCGCTGGTGAGGACCGACAACATGCGTTCGGGCCGCTTGGTCAGAATCTGGAAGGTGTGCCGGTGCGCTGCGGCCATCACGGACCAAACGCGCGCGATGAATGTCTCCGGCACGTCTTCGTGGAAGAGATCGCTCATCGAATTGACAAAGATGCGTCTGGGCTTGTGCCAGGCGAGGGGAAGTTCGAGCGAGCGCTCATCCAGTCGAATGCGGCCCGTCCATACCTGGCGGCTGCCCGAAATGCGCGTTGTGCCTTCGTATTTCTCCATGCCCATACGTTCCAGGCGCGCTGCCATCCGCATCGCGTAGCAGTTCGTGCAGCCTGGCGAGACGATGCTGCAGCCCGCGACCGGGTTCCAGGTGCAGTCAGTCCATTCGATCGGGGTCTCGGCCATCAGGTCGACCTCAGGATGTGGTCTGCGATCTCGTGAGCGATCGTTCTCGCCGCTCTGGATGGGTTGCTGCAAGCGAAGAAGAGTGAGAAGAGCGGTCTCGACTTGGCGCGCCGAGACGGAGGGGGCTTCTTGCACACGCCCCCTTTGAACAGCTCGCAAAGCCTCTCTCGATAGAACGCCTCGATCCCATCCAAAGTAACCGTTCGCACATGTTCCGGCATCTGGGTGCCGAAGAGATCGTCCTTCCTTATCTTCGGGTAGAATCTGTCGAACCAAGCCGGCGTCCCGAAAAGGAGGTCGAGGCGCTCGCCCCATCCAGGTTCGAACGCTCCCCCGTTAGGTAGCGTTCTTCTGACAGCATTGAGAGGAAACAGAAGCCACACATC
>Ga0075429_100001280_pt1 | contig 20470 bp, 18 predicted proteins | sample RhiMetdeltSRZDD3_FD_75295 | JGI IMG/M metagenome (GOLD analysis project Ga0075429, IMG submission 75295) | Populus rhizosphere microbial communities from Tennessee, USA - Rhizosphere MetaG P. deltoides SRZDD3 | ecosystem: Host-associated > Plants > Roots > Rhizosphere > Soil | place: USA... | reverse complement strand
TACTATCCGCCGCTGCCCGAGCTCCGCCAGCAGCTGCGGACGATGGTGACCCTGATGGACGAGCCCGCCCCGACGGTGCCGCGCGTCCAGGACATCGAGATTCCCGGGCCGGCCGGGGCGATTCCCGCGCGCGTGTACTCGGCGCACGCGGCGTCGACGCCGCGCCCGACCGTCGCCTACTTCCATGGCGGCGGCTGGGTGCAAGGCGACCTCGAGACGCATCATGGGCTCTGCGCCCGCCTGGCGCTGCATGCCGACGTCGTCGTCGTCGCCGTCGACTACCGTCTGGCGCCCGAGCACAAGTTTCCCGCGGCCGTCGATGACTGCTTCGCGGCCTATCGCTGGCTCCGCGCGCACGGTCGCGACATCGGGGCCGATCCAGCACACGTGGCGGTGGCCGGCGACTCCGCGGGCGGCAATCTCTCGGCCGTGGTCTCGCAGCTCGCCGCGTCCGCGGCTGTGCCCGCGCCGAGCTGCCAGGTGCTCATCTATCCCGCGGTGGATTTCTCGCTCGAGACCGAGTCGCACCGCGAGCTCGCGGACGGCCACGTGATTCCGCGCGACCGCATCCTCTGGTACTCCGAGCAGTACCTGCGAGGCGAGCCGGACAAGGCCGACCTGCGCGCCTCACCACTGCGCGCCGCCAAGCTCGCCGGCCAGCCGCCGGCGCTGATCGTCACCGCGGGCTTCGACCCGCTGCGCGACGAGGGACGGGCCTATGCCGACAAGCTCCGCGAGGCGGGCGTGGACGCCGTCCATCGCGAGTACCCGGGACAGATCCACGCCTTCGTCTCCCTGACGAAGGCCATTCCGCAGGGCATGGCCTGCACGCTCGAGATCGCGGAGTACCTGCGTCAGCGGCTGCGCTGAGGCGCCGGTCGTTCGGCGATGTCGCCGACCACGCGCACGCGGACGCGCAGCGAGTTGCCGGGCAGGTACGCGAGCGGCAGATCCTCGACCTCGACGAGCTGGAGGCTGCCGGCATCCGCGCCGCCGGCAACGGCGCGGTCCTCGGCCACGCGGCGGGCCTCGGCGATGGCCGCGTCGCGCGTGAGGTTCTGGAAGATCTGATCGACCTCGCCGCTGACCTGCGCGATGGCGGCGCCGACGGCGTTGGCGACGGCCTGGTGTCGAACGTGAACGACCTCGGAGACGCCGGGCAGGCGCTCGGGCACCAGAAAGCAGCCGCCGCCGACCGCGATCAGCGGCTCCTCGCGCGCGTCGGTCTTCATGCGGTCGACGCCCTCGTCGATCATGGCGTGGATGCGCGCCAGCGTGGTCTTGACCGCGTCGGCCGGCAGGGCGGCCACGCGCCGGCGGTCGCCGAGGTCGAGCAGCCCGGCGGCGACGGCGACGTCGGTGGTGGTCAGCGTGGTGCCGCCGAACACCAGGCTGTCCTCGACGAGCCGGTAGCCGAGGCTCTGTGGCCCGACGCGCCGGCCGTCGTCCGACACCAGCGAGCCGCCGCCGAGACCGAGCGAGAGCAGGTCGGGCATGCGGAACAGCGTCCGGACGCCGCCGATCTCGACCACGTTGTTGGCCTCGCGGGGAAAGCCGCGACGCAGGCTGCCGATGTCCGTCGTGGTGCCGCCGACGTCGATGACGATCGCGTCGCCGAGCCCGGACAGAAAGGCCGCGCCGCGCATGCTGTTGGTCGGGCCTGACGCGAAGCTGTAGACGGGAAACGCCTCGGCGGTGGCCGCCAGCATGACGGTGCCGTCGTTCTGCGTCAGATAGAGCGGGGCCGCCAGCCCGCTGGCGCCGAGCGCCTCGGTGAAGGCGCGTGTCGTGCGCCGCGCCAGCTCGACCAGCGCCGCGTTGAGCAGCGTGGCGTTCTCCCGCTCGAGGAGACCGATGCGTCCGAGCTGGTGCGACAGCGTCACCGCGACATCCGGACATTCCTCGCGCAGGATGGCGGCGGCGCGGGTCTCGCACTCGGCATTGAGGGGCGAGAACACCGAGGCGATGGCGACCGACGTCAGCCCGGCCGCCCGGATGCGCCGCGCGGCGTCGCGCATGCCGCGCTCGTCGAAGGGCACGATCGGGCGGCCATCGTACTCGTGTCCGCCCTCCAGCATCACGACCTCCCCGCGCACCAGCGCCGCGAGGTCGGTGGGCCAGTCGACGAAGGGCGGCAGGGAAGCGCTCGCGGGCAGCCCGATGCGGACGGCGCCCACACGCGTCAGATCGCGTCGCTGCACGACGGCGTTGGTGAAGTGCGTGGTGCCGATCATGACGGCGTCGATGGCGCCGGCCGGGCGCGCGGCGGCGAGAAGGTCGCGCAGCGCGGTGGTGATCCCACGCGTCACGTCGGCCGTGGTCGGTGTCTTCACGGCGTGGACGACGACGTCGCCGTCCAGCAAGACGGCGTCGGTGTTGGTGCCGCCGACGTCGATGCCGATGCGCCTCACGCGAACACCGAGCGGAAGTCGAGGTCGTAGCCGAACGCCCTGGGTCCGACGTGCTCGAGCCCCTTGGGCGTGAGCAGCACCGGCGGGGCCGGCAGCGCCACCACGCTCACGCGCTGGCCGTACCGCAGCGTCTCCGTGCCGATCGCCTCGCCGGAGACCGTATCCATGACGCAGATGAGATCGGGTGTCATCACGCGCGGCATGCCGTCGAGCCAGCCGACGGCGAACTCGTTCTGGAACGCGAGCTCGAGGCGGCGGCCGCGGTCGTCGCCGAGCCCGTCAAGCCGCGCGGTGCCGCGCAGGAAGCCCTCGGTGGCGCGCCGGGCGACGTCGGCGATCTTGCCGGTGAAGATCAGGCGGCCGCCCTCGGCGTCGATGAGGGCCGCGATGGGGTCACGGTGCGCGCGGCGCGCCGCCTGCACCGTCTGCCCCAGACGGATGGCCTTGCTCGTCGAATAGAGGATCGCGCACTCCTTGACCTCCTTGCCGGTGCGCGGCGCCTTGCAGGTGGCGGCGATGGAGCCGACGGCGACGCACGCTGTGCGCGACAGCCGCTCCATCCACTTCCAGGAGGCGGCCTGCGCGACCACGACAGCGTTGTCCCGCACGTCGACCAGCGTGAGCGGATACATGCGCAGATCGTGAATGGCGAACGAGGTCATCTGCGCCTCGGGAAACGCGCGGCCCATGCAGTCGGCATCGACCACGGGGCGGTCGAGCAGGGCCGCCGCCATGAACGGCTGCACGGCATTGCCGCCGCCGATCTCGAGCGACATGATCGCGCGGAAGCGGCGGCCGAGGTACTCCTCCATCATGGTGACGGCGCGCGCGATCGTGCGCGGATCGGTGAGCCGCTCCTGGCCGACCAGCGGCGCGCCCATGTTGGACACGACCGCGACGAGGTCGTCGTCCGCGAGATCCCGCGGATCCATGAGCGAGACCCGCATGCCCTGCGCGTAGAGGGCGCGCATGTTGAGCAGCGCGAGGTAAGGGCTGCCGCCACCGCCGGTGCCGAGGATCCAGGCGCCGATGGCGAGCGACTCGATCTCCTCGGCGGACACGGCCCGGAGCGGAGCCATCGCCCGCGTATGTTATCCTGCCGCGCAACCGTACACCGCTGCACGCGCTCCGGAGGCTGCCATGAAGCTCGCCATGACGGTGCTGTCGACCCTGCTCAGCGTGTCTCTCGTCGCGTCCGCCTCGGGCTTCGAGCGCGTCGGCGACAAGAAGATCCTCGTCTTCGCCGGCCGCCAGGAAGTGCCGACCATCGACCCGAGCATCAAGTACGACTGGTCGATCCGCATGATGCAGCAGGCGCTCTACGACGGCCTCGTGAAGTATGTCGGCAATCCGCCGGAGATCGTGCCGTGGCTCGCCGAGCGCTGGGAGGCGTCGCCCGACGCGCGCACGTGGACGTTCCACCTGGCGAGGAACGCGCGCTTTCACAACGGCGAGCCGGTGACGGCCGAGGCCGTGCGCTGGTCGTTCGCGCGCACACTGAAGCTCAATCAGGGGCCGGCGTGGATGCTGTCGGATTTTCTGAAGGACGACGGCATCAAGGTCGTCAACGAGCACACGATCCAGTTCGTGCTCACGCAGCCCTATGCGCCGTTCCTGTCCTTCGTGCCGTGGTGGTACGTGATGAATTCCAAGCAGGTGCTCGCCAACGAGCAGGGCGGTGACCTCGGCCAGAAGTGGCTCACCGACAACGCGGCCGGCAGCGGGCCGTTCAAGATCAAGCGCTGGCAGCAGGGCGTGCTCTACGAGCTCGAGGCCGTCGACAATTACTGGAAGGGCTGGCCGTCGAAGGACCACGTGGCCGGCGTCATCTACAAGCTCGTGCGCGAGTCCGCCGCCCAGCGAGCGGCGCTGCTGCGCGGCGAGGCCGACATCGTCGAAGGCCTATCGGCCGACGACTTCGATCAGGTGGCGAAGACGCCGGGCGTCGCCGTGCCCAACGTGCCCGGCATGACGACCTTCGGCATCAAGATGAACACGCAGAAGGCTCCCACGAACGACCCGAACCTCCGGAAGGCCGTGGCCTTCGCCTTCGACTACGACGCGCTCCTCAAGATCTACAACGGCAACGCCGTGCTGCAGACGAGCCCGTTCCCGAACGCGACGCGCGGTCACGTCGCCGTGCCCGGGATGGCGCGGCAGGACCTCGGCAAGGCCAAGGAGTTCCTCGCCAAGAGCACGGTGCCGAACGGCGGCGTCGAGCTCGAGTACGTCTACGTCCAGGGGCTCGAGGAAGAGCGGAAGATGGGGCTCGTCCTCATCGACAACCTTTCCAAGCTCAATATCAAGGTGAAGATGGTGCCGCTCACCTGGCCCAACATGGTGGCGCGCGGCGCCAAGGTGGAGTCGTCTCCGGATCTGATGGCCGTCTTCGCCACGCCGGTGTCGACCGATCCCGACGCGGTCGCGTACCAGTACCACAAGAATTCCTGGGGCAAGTATTACGGCTCGCACTTCTACCAGAACGCCGACGTGTGGGGTCTCATCGAGCGGGCGCGCACGACGGCGAAGTGGGAGGAGCGCGCACCGCTCTACGCCGAGATCCAGCGGAGGATCGCGGCCGACCAGCCGGAGATCTTCGGCATGCTCGCGAATCGCCGCTGGGGGATGCGCGACTACGTGAAGGGCTTTCAGTTCAGTCCCGTGCGCTTCACCGGCGAGGTCGATCTCTACCCGCTGGCGATCGTGACGAAGTGAGGACCGTCGTCCGCTGACGCAGTACGTTCTCCAGCGCCTGGCCTTCCTGGGCCTGATGCTGTTCGGGCTCCTGTGCCTGACGTTTGCGATCTCCCACGTCATCCCCGGCGATCCCGCGCGGCTGGCCGCCGGGCCCGACGCCAACGAGTCGATGGTGCAGACCCTGCGCGGCAGGTACGGGCTCGACCGACCGCTCGGCGTGCAGTTCGTCCGCTACCTCGGCGGCGTCGCCACCGGCGATCTCGGCGAGTCGCTGCGCAGCCGCAACGCCGTCGTCGATGATCTCCTCCGTTATTTCCCGAATACGTTCGAGCTGGTCGGCCTGGCGCTGGTGCTGGCGGTGGCCGTCGGCGTCCCGCTCGGCATGCTCTCCGCCGTCCATCAGAACACCTGGGTCGATCACGTGACGCGCGTCGTCTCCGTCTCCGGGGTGGCGCTGCCCGCGTTCTGGCTCGGGCTGATGCTGCAGCTGCTCGTCGCGCTCCATCTCGGGTGGCTGCCGCTCGGCGGCCGGCTCGGACTGACCGCCACACCGCCGGCGCCGATCACGCATCTGCTCTTCGTCGACGCCGCCCTCCGCGGCGAGTGGCGCACGCTCGGCGACGCGCTCGCGCACGCGGTGCTGCCGGTGGGGACGCTGTGCTTCCCGGCGCTCGCCTCGATCATGCGCGTGAACCGCGCCGAGATGCTCGAGACGCTGCGGCAGGACTACATCGTCACCGCGCGGGCGCAGGGCTTCTCGGGCTTTCGCGTGGTGACACGCTATGCGCTGCGCAACGCGATGATCCCGACACTCACCATGATCGGTCTGCGCTACGGCTGGATGCTGGGCGGCACCGTGCTGGTGGAGACGGTCTTCGACTGGCCGGGCATCGGCCTCTACGCGGTCAATGCCGCCGTCTCCTCCGACTTCCAGCCCATCATGGGCGTCACGCTCCTGATCGGCCTGAACTTCATGCTCGCCAACCTCCTCGTCGACCTTGCGTATGGGTGGCTCGACCCGCGCATCCGGCGGCCGGCGTCGTGAGCGTGCGTGTTCTCTCGCTCGACGAGCCCGTAGCGCACGGCGCCGCGCGTGAGTGGCGCCGCTACGCGCGCGCGTATGGACGGAGCGCCTCGTCGATGGCGGGGCTCGTCGTCGTCGCCCTCTTCGTGCTGGTCGCGGCCATCGGGCCGTGGATCGTGCCGTACCCGGAGGACGCGCGCGGCGCCGTGCATCTCGAGCAAAAGCTCCAGCCACCGAGCGCTCGGCACTGGTTCGGCACGGACGAGGTCGGCAACGACGTCTACACGCGCGTGGTCCTGGGCGCGCGCGTCTCACTGCAGATCGGGCTCATCATCACGCTGGTCGCGGCCGTGGTCGGCGTTCCGCTCGGCATCGTGGCCGGCCACGCCGGCGGTCGGCTCGGCGAGCTCATCATGCGCGTCACCGACGTGTTCCTCTCCGTGCCGGCGCTGGTGCTCGCGCTGGCCGTGGTGGGCGCGCTCGGCCCGGGCATCGTCAACGCGATGATCGCGCTGTCGCTCGTGTGGTGGCCCGGCTACGTCCGGCTGGTGCACGGCAAGACGCTGGCGCTGAAGCAAGAGGCGTTCGTGGAGGCGGCGCGCGCCGGTGGCGCCGGACGGCTTCGCGTCGTGCTCGTGCATCTCCTGCCGAACTGCGTGTCGCCGATCGTGGTGAAGGCGAGCATGGACATGGGCACGGCCATCTTGGCCGCGGCCAGCCTCGGTTTCATCGGTCTCGGCGCCCAGCCGCCCTATCCCGAGTGGGGCGCGATGATCAGCCACGGCCGCAACTACCTGCCGACGTGGTGGTGGTACTCGACGTTCCCCGGCCTGGCGATCTACCTGACCGTCCTCGGCTTCAACCTCGTCGGCGACGGCCTCCGCGATCTCTTCGATCCGAAGAGCCGCAGCGGCTAGGTCTGGATCATGATCGTGTCGCCGGGCTTCATGACGTGCGCCGTCACGTCGGGGGCGATGCTCTTGAGCGCGCGCTGGAACTCGTCGCCGGCCCCCGTGCCGAGCACGAAGTCGTTGTGCGCGTAGTGCACGGGCACGGCGTGCGAGACGCCGAGCCACTGGCACGCCCGCGCGGCGTCCTCCGGTGTCATCGTGAAGGGGCCGTCGCCGACGCTGAGGATGGCGATGTTCGGCTGGTACCGCTCGCCGAGCATCTTCATGTCACCGAACAGGTCGGTGTCGCCGCTGAGATAGGCACGCACGCCACCGATGTCGAGCATGTATCCCGCCGCCGGGAACCCGCGGAGCGTGGAGTGGACGGCCGGCACCAGGCGGGCGGTCATCGCGCCGTGCTTCGCCGTCCCGCCGAAGTTCAGGGCGTTCCCGGAGTTCACCACGACCTTCGCGGGGTCGACGCCGGCGGCCTTGAACTCATCGAGGAGTCCCCTGCGCAGGAGGTCGCCCTGCCCGGCCGTCATCACGGGGAGATTGGCGGCCGTCAGCGCCTTCAGCACCTCCAGGTAGTCCCCGAAATGATCGCCGTGGTCGTGCGTCAACAAGACGAAGACGGCGGCAGGCTTCTTCCCCGCGACGTACTGCACGAACCCATCCCTGGACGCATACTCGGGAGTCTTCGAGACTCCGAAGCGGCTCCAGCCGGTGTTGTTCCACACCCACGCGTCGAGGTAGGCGATCTGCTTGTAGTCCGGCGTGGCCAGCTCCGCCACTCCGCCCCCGAGCCATCGTACGGATAGCTTCCCACCCGTCATGCGCCCGCTCCCGGCGCCCTCGGAAGCTGATCGCATCATGGCGCAGCCGCTGATCGCGAATCCGCCACCGAGCGCCATGATGCCCCGCAGCACGTCGCGCCGGCCGACGCGGCCCGCGCGGAAATCGTCGATCCCTTCCATGGATCACCTCGGTCGTGAGATGAGCTGCGCCGCGAATCGTATGACGATGGCGGCCGTGAAGCAAACGGCCCGGAGTGCTAGACGCCGGAGGCTTCCGCGATCACGCGCGCCAGCAGCAGATTGGCGAGGAGCACGGGCACCCCGGTCAGCGCGCGCAGCTCGTCACGGGTCTTGCGGCGGAATCCCATGCAGTCCATCACGATCAATCCCGCGCTCCCGTCGCGCATGGCGGTGGCGGTGCGCCGCACAGCGGCTGGATCGTCTTCCTCGTACGGCGACAGCGGCGTCACGATCGTGTCGAAGCCGTCACGACGCCAGCGCGCCTCCGTTTGCGGCACGTGTCGCGTCGAGGGCGTGAGGATGCCGAGATGCCCCGGCCACGACGTCCCGCGCAGGAGGCCCAGCAGCACCGGCTGTGGCTGGATCAGCGGCCGGGTCGCATGCAAGCGGGGGAACGCGCCCGTGCAGAGCAGCGCGGTGAGGTTCGCGCCGTCGCGCTCGAGCTGCGCGATCCGCGCTTCGACCAGCTTCACGATCTTCGGCTTGCCGAGGAACACCGAGGTGCCGTCGCGGAGGCGCGTGACCAGAATCTCGTCGTTGGCAGTCGGCGTGAGTGCCTCGATCTCCGAGCGCGGGAGGTCATCGAGTGCCCCCGCCTCGCGGATCTCGACGCCCGGCCCGAGGATCGTGGCCATGTCCGGCACCACGTCGGCGCGCGGCGACTGTCCGATGGTCACGAGGCCAACGACGGCGGCCTTCGACATGGCCCGAGTATCCCACATCGCTACATTGACGGCCCGTCCCCCTCGCCGCGAGGGCGCGCACGCCGCGCTCATGAACACCGCTCGCAGCCCGGGGGCTTCATCGTGCTCGGCGGACCGTTGGCCGAGGGCGTCGAGGTGCTGCACATCGTCGAGGCGCCGAACGTCGCGCGCCACGCGCGAAACGTCGTTACCCCTTGACCGAGCCCGCCGTCAGCCCTTGCACGAGATATTTCTGGAAGCACAGGACGAGCAGCACGGCCGGAAGCGCGCCGAGGAATCCGGAAGCGGCGATCACCGAGTAGTCGATGTTGATCTGGCCGTTCATGCCGGCGATGACGGGCGGCAGCGTCGTGGTGCCCGGCTTCGTGTTGAGCACCTGGGCCACGATGAACTCGTTCCAGCACAGCATGAAGGTGAAGGCGCCACCGGCCATGAGGCCGGGGCCGGAGACGGGGAGCACGACGTGCGTGTACGCCTGCAGCCGATTGCAGCCGTCGACGAGCGCGCTCTTGTCGAGCTCGGCCGGGACCGTCTCGAAGTAGGCCTTCATGATCCACACCGTGAACGGCAGCGTGAAGGAGCAGTACGCCACGACGAGGCCGGTGAGCGTGTTCTGCAGCCCGGCCGCCCGTAGCATCAGGAAGAAGGCCGGAATGAGCACGACGGTCGGCAACATGCGGGTGAAGAGCAGCGCGAAGAGCGAGAGCGTCTTCAGCGGAAACCGGAAGCGCGCGTATGCGTAGCCGGCCGTGGTCCCGATGACCAGGTTCAGGACGGTGACGAGGCCGGCGACCACCAGGCTGTTGAGCATCGACGGCAAGATCTTGGATGCCTGGCCCTCGGCGTGAAAACGGACGAGGCCGAGGATCATCTTGTAGTTGTCGAGCGTGACCTCGGGCGGGATCAGGGCGAGCGGCCGCGCGAGCAGGTTGCGCTGGTACGACACGCTGGTGACGAACAGCCAGATGAAGGGCCCCACCAGCCACAGCGCGACCGCGACGATCAATGCGTACAGCAGCACGCGGCTGCCCGCCGAGCGCGCGCGATAGCGCCCGCCCCGATACCCGCGCTCGGCGGCCGTCAGCATGCCCATGCCCTCAGCCCTCCGGCTCGAAGCGCGCGACGATCAGCCGGTGGTAGACGAACGTCAGCAGCAGGCACAGCGCGGTGAGGGTGTAGAGGATCGCCGTGCCCGGGCCGAACTTGAAGAAGGCGAACGTCGTCTGGAAGCCGAGCCACGACAGCGTGGTGGTGTCGTTGGCGGGACCGCCCATCGTGAGCACGTAAATCAGATCGAGCATCAGAAAGCCGTTCACCGTGGCCAGGACGAGGACGAGAAAGACGACGGACCGGAGCGCGGGCAGCGTCACGTAGCGGAAGCGCTGCCAGTACCCGGCGCCATCGACCTCGGCGGCGCTGTAGAGGTCCATCGAGATCGACTGCATGCCGGCCAGGAACAGGAGGGTGGCGAACGGCGCCTGGTTCCACATGTAGACGGAGACGAGGACGTTCAGCGCGGTGAAGCCGTCCTTCAAAAACGAGATGTAGCCGTCGATCAGTCCCAGCCGCGCCAGCACGCCGTTGAGCATCCCGAACTCGAAGTCGAGGATGCCGATCCAGAGCAGGCCCACCACCACGCGCGACAGCGACCACGGGATCAGCAGCAGGCTGCGCATCACCGGGCGCCCGCCGAACCGCTCCTGGAGCACGAGCGCCATGCCCATGCCGATCACGGCGGCTTCGAGCACGAAGGCGCCGACGAAGTAGAGCGTGCGCCAGAGCGAGCTCCAGTAGAGCGGGTCGTCGATGATGCGCAGATAATTGCGGAGCCCGATCCACCGGAACAACGGCACGCGCACGCCGAGGATCTCGATGCCCGGCCCCGTGGTGCGCAGCAGATTGACGTCGGTGAACGACAGCCAGAGCGAGTAGGCGAGGGGGAACAGCACGACGACGAAGATGGCGACGAGCGTGGGCAGGACGAGGAAGACGGCGAACCGCGCCTCCGAGAAGCGCAGCGACGCCCGGGGACGGCGCACCGTCCTCGGGCTCGCCGCGTCGGCGACGCCTACGCGAGCGATCGCTGGAGCGCCACGAGCTCTTTGAGGCCCTTGGGAACGGCCGTGGCGCCTCGGATGATGTTGTGGACGATGGCCACCGCCTTGGTGTCGTACTCGCCGTACCACGGCTCCTTGTAGGCGGCGATGACCTTGCCCTTCTTGTACTGCTCGCGCAGCAGCTTGAGATCGATCCACCGGTCGTACGACTGGATGATCTCCGGATGGTCGTACATCTCGGGGTACGGATTGTCGAGGCCCGAGATGAGGCACCACTGCCGCTGCACGTACCAGTCGCCGTTCAGGTTGCCGCCGAGGAATCGCGTGAGCTTCCACGCATCCTCGAGCACCTTGGTCTTTGCGTTGACCGTGTAGGAGTCGGTCCACATGTAGCTGCTGCCGTTGCCCGGGTACATCGCCATCTTGGCCTTCTTCGGGGCCAGCTTCGAGTTCTCCGGCTCGCCCGCGATCGTCTTCAGGTAGTACGAATGGTTCGTGTGATACGCGTAGCGGCCCGTCCAGAAGAGGCGGTGCGTGTCCGTCGACGACGTCTTCGTCAGGACTTCGGGATTCACGAGATCGGCCTTGTAGACCTTCTGCCAGCGCTCCATCGCGCGCGCCACGCCGGGCTCCTGATCGACGATCACGCGGTTCTTCGCGTCGAAGACCTGGGCGCCCTCCGAGAAGCAATCGCTCATGAACTGCGGCATCGTTCCCGATGGGCTGTTGTTCCAGTTCGGCAGGAACGGCGTGTCGCTCACCTTGTCCTTCTTCAGCTTCGTGCAGTGCTCCACGAGCTCGTCCCAGCTCCTGGCCGGCGCCTTGATGCCCGCCTGCTGGAGCATCGGCTCGTTGTACATGAGGATGAAGAGGCTCGTGAAGTACGGAAGGCCGAGCAGCTTGGTGCCGTCCTTGCTCTTGAGGCTGTCGAGGTTGGCCGGCGTCATCTTCTTCTTCAGCTCGTCGGTGCCGGGCAGATCATCGACGGGCCGGATCAGCCCGTTCTCGTACCAGCGCTCGCGATTGTTGTGGTTGCAGTACATGACGTCGACGATCTCGCCGGCCAGCGCCCGCGTCTCCATCGTCGGGTGGTACTGCGCCCACGGGATGGCCTCGTACTTCACCTGGCCCGTGTGCTTGCCGTTGTAGAAGTTGACGTAGTCCTTGACGGTGTCCGGCTTGAAGACCCAGCCGGAGAAGCTGACGGGCTTGCCGGACTGCGCCGCCGCGCGCGGGACGTCAGCGAGCGCAAGGCTGGCGCCGACCGCGCCTGACGTGACGAGGAACGTCCGCCGGCTCATGGCTGTCATGGAGTCCCCCTCTAGGTCTGCGAATCTTCGGCGAGTGGCGGAATGGTGGCGGCGTGCGAGGCGGTTGTCAAGCAGGGCGGTGGTCAATGCGACGAGCGCCGAGGCGCGAGTTTCCTCACGGAGGTGAGAGCGATTCCGCTCTCACCTCCGTCCTCAACAGCGGAACCCGGTTACTCCGCGATGCCCTTCTGGCCTCGGCTCTTCAGCGCGACCGCGCGGGTGGTGGCGCCGCTGCCGTCGACGATCTTCGTCGGCAGCGCGATGTAGAAGGCGCCGCGCACCGGCAGCTTGCCGACGTTCGTCAGCAGCTCGTCCCACGTCATGCCGTGCTTGAGGCCCGCGACGTGCGTGCCCTGCCCGGCCTCGACTGGTCCCATACTGGGCCCGTCTGAGCCGATGTGCTTGATCCCTTTCGAGTGCAGATACTCCACGGTCTCGGGCGCCGGCGCCGGCCAGCCCGGCTTCGTCTGCAGCACGAGCGGCTCGAAGGCAAGCCGGTTGCCGTCGGGGAATGGCTTGTAGTACTTGTCCGAGTAGCCCGAATGGAACAGCACGATCTCGCCTTGCCGCAGCGCGCCGTTCTTCGATTCCCAGTCGCGGACCATCTGCGGCGTGATGATCGGGCTCTTGCCGTTGGGTGCCTGGTCGAGGATGGCGCGGACGTCGATGACGGCGGCCGGGCCCATCCACTGCGCCGGGTTCATCTTGTCGCACGTCATCTTGCCCATCGGGCCCTCGAACGGCATGCCGCTGCCCTCGGGCGGGATGAAGTGCGCGGGGCAGTCGAGCTGCGTGCCGGTGTGCTCGTCGATCACGAAGCGCTGGCCGTAGTACGGAAAGACGCTCTGGTTGAGGTTGTCGCCGTAGGCGCCCTTCACCGGCTTGAACCAGTTGAAGGTCCAGCGCTGGAATGGCGCGTGCGTCGGCCAGTGCGCGGGCAGCTGCTCCGAGATCAGCACGGTGAGATCCACGACCTCGGCGTCCTTGAGAGCGGCCGCCATGGCCGCGCCGACGTTGCTCTGGGCGTTGCCGCCGCGTGGACCGATCAGCCAGCCGGCGGCCGCGATGACGACGAGGGAGGCGATCACGACTCGAAGTCCGAACGCGCGAAGTTTCATGGTGTCCTCCGGGTGTGTTGGTGCAGCGGGCGAATCGTAGGAGCGGGGCGCGGTGAAGTCAACGTGGTCGCCCTGCGCGAATCCCGGCGCCATTGACAGGCGCCGACGCGGGTCCGGACAATAGTCCACGTCTCGTCGGAGCGGCCGCCCGGCCGGAGGAGGTCTCATGGGACTCCACGCGCGCAAGGACTTCCCGGTATTCGATTGCGACAGCCACGTCGTCGAGCCGCCCGCGATCTGGGACGAGTACGTGCCGGCGAGGAGTCGTGCCTGGATCAAGACGCAGTTCTGCTTTCATACCGACAGCGATCTGCTCCACATCAACGGCCGGGTCGTCCCCGCGGCGCGGGAGCGCTCGAACGCGGCCGAGGTCGGCTGGGCGCGCTGGGACAAGAAGGAAGTGGGGAAGCTGACGCCGGGAACGCCGGCCTGGCAGGCAAAGTTCGGCCGGCTGCTCGGCTGTCGCGATCCACACGCGCGGCTGCGCGACATGGACGCGCTCGGCACCGACCAGGTCATGCTGTTTCCGACCTGGTTCGTTCGCCTCGCACTGGTCCGCAGCGCCGAGGCCGCCGTCGTGCTCGCGCAAGCCTACAACAACTGGGTGCTCGACTACTGCCGCGCGGACCGACGCCGCCTGTTCCCATGCGCAGTGCTGCCGCTCCAGAGCGTGGAGGCGTCCATCGCGGAGCTGAAGCGTGTCGCAGCGCTCGGATTCAAGGCCGCCGCCGTGCGCCCGTGCTTCTGGAACGGCCGCTATCCGACGCTGCCCGAGTTCGATCCCTTGTGGCGCGAGTTCGAGACGACCGGCGTCGTGCTCGCCATGCACACGTTCCCGTCGCGCGAAGCGTTGACCCCGGAGTGGGGCCAGCGCATGTCAGCGGCGCGCGGCCAATCGGGGCAGGGGCTCTTGTTCACAGACGAGTCCGTCGTCTATTCCCCGGGCCAGTTCGTCTCGAACATCACCGCCGCCATGGATCCGGCCATCGACGCTTCGGAGACGCTCGGCTTCCTGATGGAGGCCATGACGTGGGTGACGGTGGTCGTGCAGACCGGCTGGCTGGAGAAATTTCCGACGCTCAAGGCCGCCGTGCTCGAGTCGAATGCCTCGTGGCTGCCGCTGATCCTGGCGCGCAGCTCGAACTTCTCCAACCTGTTCGCGTTCCAGCGTGAGAATCGGGTCCTCCGCGATCCCGTGGAGATCTTCAAGGAGCGCTGCTTCATCGGCTTCGAGTCCGACGAGACGCTCGTCTATCGGCTGTGGGACGTCTTCCAGGACATCGGCATCTGGTCGTCGGACTATCCGCATCACGACGCCGAGGATGCCTGGGAGAGCTTGCGTCACATGAGCGACGTCGACGTGCCGATGGCCGCCCAGCGCAAGCTGCTCGGTGAGAACGCCCGACGCCTGTACGGGATCGAGCCGCTGATGATCGTCAAGGAGCGTATCGAGGAGTACGAGCCGGCGATTCTTCCCTGGTGAGCGAATGCTGGCGCGGCAATCCGAGCGCGACGAGCACGCCGACGGCATTCGCGCCGGCGGCGATCAGAATGGCCTCGCCATAGCCGTGCGTGAGGTCGAACAGCCGGCCGGCGGCGGTTGGTAGCACGATCGCGGCCGCGCACCAGGCGAGGTAGATGCGACTGGCCATGCGGCCGTAGAGCATGCGCTGCCAGTACACCGCGACGGCGGCCGCTGTCAGCCCAGAGATGATGCCGTAGCCGATGCCGACCAGCGTCAACGCCGCCACGGACATCTCGGCGCCAGGCCAGAGCGTCAACGCCAGATTGCCGAGAAGCGCGATCGCATGCGCGCCGGCCGCCACGCCGGGGACGGTCAGCCAGTCGACCATCCAGCCGCCGCCGATCCGCGCCAGCGCGATGCTGCCGGCGATGAGCGTGGTGCCGTACACGGCGAGTCTGGTCGCACCACCGTAGGCGGCGATGATGCCCGCGGCCTGGCTCAGCACCATCAGGCCGGCAGAGGCCGCGAGGAAGAAGACGATCCAGAGCCGCCAGAAGACGGCGCGGCGTCGCTCGGTCTCATCGAGCGCAACGCGGGCCGCCGCGGGCAGGGTGAGCCCGGGGTGGGAGATGAGCCAGGCGCTGAGCGAGCCGGTGAGCGCCAGCACGACGGCGAAGCCGCCCAGCGTCGCGCGCACCCCGAAGGCGGCGATCGACCAGCCGAATAGCGGGGCGGCGATCATGGCGCCCGCCGGATAGAGGCTCACGATGTAGCCGTTCACGAGGCCCTGCCGGCGGGTGAGGCTCATGTTGACCGCTTGCTGCGCCAGGATATAGGCGGCGCCGCCGCCGACGCCGAACAGCACGCCGTATCCGACGGCGAGCTGCAGAAATCCGTCGGCGACGGCGGCGATGGCGACCCCGAGCGCGCTCACCGCGGCGCAGGTGAGCACGAGCAGGGCCGGTGAGGCGAGCCCGAAGACGTGCGGCGCCAGATTCATGCCGATGCCGAAGCCCGCCGACGCCAGCGCGAAGACCATCGCGAGCTCGCCGCGACTCAGTCCCAGCAGCGCTTCGAGCGGTTTCAGGAAGACGCTGAACGCGTACAGCGAGCCGAGCGGTGCGTTGAGCGCGGTGGCGGCCGCGACGGCGCGCCACGCGCTCGGGAGGGCCTGGCGGTCACTCACGACCGGGGCAGCATAGCGCGGGAGGGCCTCGGTCCTTGACGGCGCCGACACTCCGTGTAACGGTACGCGCGCCGCCGGCCCTGCAGGATGCGCCGGCTCGGGAGGTCAGCGATGTCAAAGACGACGCGCGTGTTCAGTGGTGTCCTCGTCCTCGGCGTGGTGGCGTGGCTGGCCTCCGGCGCGGTGTCACAGGAGCCGATCCGGATCGCCTACATCGACCCGCTGTCCGGCCCCTTCGCGGCCACCGGCGAGAACGGGCTCAACCAGTTCCGCTACGCGGCGGCGCAGATCAACCGCGCGGGTGGCGTGCTCGGCCGGCAGCTCGAGATCGCACCGTACGACAACAAGGTCAGTCCTCAGGAGAGCCTCATTCAGCTCAAGAAGGTGACGGGGGACGGCATCCAGTACGTCTTCCAGGGCAACAGCTCCGGTGTCGCCCACGCGATCTCCGACGCGGTGCTGAAGCACAATCAGCGGAATCCGGGCAACCGCATTCTCTATCTGAATTACTCCGCGGTCGACCCCGCGCTCACGAACGACAAGTGCCACTACTGGCATTTCCGCTTCGACGCGCACGCCGACATGAAGATGGCCGCGCTCACCGATGTCATCAAGGCGAACACCAGGATCAAGAAGATCTACATCATCGGCCAGGATTACTCCTTCGGGAAGGCGGTGGCCGAGGCCGCCGTCTCGATGCTGAAGCAGAAGCGGCCCGACATCCAGATCGTGGGCAACGAGCTGCACCCGATCGGGAAAGTTCTCGACTTCTCGCCGTACGTTCAGAAGATCCTCGCCTCCGGCGCCGATGCGGTGATCACCGGGAACTGGGGCGCCGACATGGTCAACCTCGCCAAGGCCGCGAACGACGGCGGGTTGAAGGCACCGTTCTACACCTACTACGCCGCCTCCGACGGCGTCACCGCGGCCATCGGCGCCGCCGGGATCGACCGCATCCGCCTGGTGCACGAGACGCACCCGGGCAACCCGACGCCGCCCAAGGCGCTGTCGGAGTACATCACGGGCTACCGCAAGCTCCATCCCAAGAACGACGTGAACCAGCCGCGGATTCACACCGGCCTGTCGATGCTCGCCCTTGCCATCAAGAAGGCCGGCGTCACCGACGTGGACAAGGTGGCCTCCGCGCTGGAGGGACTGGAGTTCACCAACCTCGGCGGTGACCAGGTCGTCATGCGTCGCGAGGATCATCAGCTGCAGATGCCGATCTACATCTCGGTGCACACGAACAAGGGCATCGTCCACGATCTCGATGCGTCCGGCTTCGGGCTGTCGCTGGAGCACAAGATCGAGCGCGACAAGGCGGTCCAGCCGGTGGTGGGCTGCAAGATGGAGCGGCCGAGCTAGCCGCGCCGTCGCGCGGGCGGCCCGCTCCGGGCCGTCCGCGCCGGCATCACGCCGATGCTCGAGCTCGTCGTCTTCTCGCTGCTGAACGGCCTCGTCTTCGGGCTGTTGCTCTTCATGCTGTCCAGCGGTCTCACGCTCATCTTCGGCATGATGGGTGTGCTCAACTTCGCGCACGCCGGGTTCTACATGCTCGGCGCCTACCTCGGGTTCAGCGTCACCCAGCAGGTCGGGTTCGGCACGGCGCTCGTGGTGGTGCCCGTCGTGGTCGGCCTGCTCGGCGCGCTGGTGGAGCGCCAGGGTCTGCGGCGCGTGCATCGCTTCGGCCACGTGGCCGAGCTGATCTTCACGTTCGGCGTGGCCGTGCTCATCACCGAGATCGTGCAGTTCGCCTGGGGACGCCCGGCGAAGCGCGTGGAGATCCCGGCCTTCCTCGACTTTCCGCTGTTTCGCCTCTTCAACGCCAGCTTCCCCGCCTACAAGGCCTTCATGCTGGCCGTGTCCGTCGCGATGTTCGTCTTCCTGTTCGTCATCCTCACGCGGACGCGCGCAGGGCTCATCATCCAGGCATCGCTGACCCATCCGGGCATGGTGGCGATGCTCGGTCATAACGTGCCGCGCGTGTTCATGATCGTGTTCGGCATCGGGTGCGCGCTGGCGGGCCTGGCCGGCGTGATCGCCGGCCCCGTCCTGGGAACGTTTCCCGGCATGGCCCAGGTCCTCGGCAGCATCGTTTTCGTCGTGATCGTCATCGGCGGGCTCGGCTCGCTCGGTGGCGCGCTGCTGGCGTCGATCCTGATCGGGATCGTCCAGACGATCGCGGTGGCCCTCGACGTCTCGATCGGCGGCGCGCTCGCCTCCATGGGCATCGGCCTCGGCGCGGGCGGGCTGCTGCACGAGCTCGGCAGCGTGACGGTGGCGCAGATCGCGCCGATCCTGCCGTACGTCATGCTCGTGGTGATCCTCATCGTCCGGCCCACGGGACTCTTCGGGACGCGCGAGACGTGAGCACGCCCGCCGGCGCCACGACGCGGCCGCTCGCGGTGGGGGACACCCGCACCCGCCGCCTGCACGGCTGGGGCGCGTGGCTGGCCGCGGTAATGATGGTCCTGCTTCTGCCGCACGTCATCCGCACGCCGGTCGCGGTCCCTGTGATGAACCAGATGGGCATCGCCATCGTCTTCGCGCTCAGCTACAACATGCTGCTGGGCCAGGGGGGCATGCTATCGTTCGGCCACGCCGTCTACTTCGGGCTCGGCGGCTTCGTCGCCGCCCACGCGCTGAACCAGGCCGGGCACGGCGCGTGGTGGCTTCCGCTGCCGCTCGTCCCGCTCGTCGGCGGGCTCGGGGGGCTCGTGTTTGCCGCGCTCTTCGGCTCGTTCTCCACCGTGCGCGCCGGCACGGTGTTCGCCATGATCTCGCTCGGCATCGCCGAGCTCATGGCCGCCTCCTCGCTCATCTTCAACAAGTTCTTCGGCGGCGAGGAAGGCATCACCGCGAACCGGACGAAAGCGCCGGTCGTTTTCGGGCTATCGTTCACGACCGATCGCGAGGTGTACTACCTCATCGTTGCCTGGGCCCTGGCCGCGACCGCCCTCATGTACGCGTTCTCGCGGACCCCGGTCGGGCGCATGGCGAACGCGGTGCGTGACAACCCGGAGCGCGCGGAGTTCGTCGGCTACAGTGCGCGGTGGATCCGGTACGTGACCTTCTCCGCCGCCGGATTCTTCGCCGGCGTCGCCGGCGGGCTCTTTGCCGCCAACTACGAGATCCTCACCGCCGAGAACATGGGGCTCAATGCATCGGGCGGCGTCCTGCTCATGACGTACATCGGCGGCATCGGGTACTTCATGGGGCCGGTCGTCGGCGCGATCGTGTTCACGTTCCTGCAATCGATGCTCAGCGACTACACGGACGTCTGGCTCCTGTACCTCGGCATCGTCTTCCTCGCCACCGTGTTGTTCGTGCCGATGGGGCTCACCGGGATTCTGGTGATGCACGGGGCGGCCTGGCGCGCGCGCCGGCTCGGCCGTCTGGCCGGTCCCTACGTCGTCACCGCCCTGGCCGTCGCGGTGGCGGCGCTCGGGATCGTCGGTCTCGTCGAGATGCTGCACGTGCTCGTCTCGGCGCCGCCGTCGCGCAGCACCCGGCGGCTGTTCTGGGCTCTCGTCAACGTGCGGACCATCGCGCCGTGGATACTCTTCTCGGCCATCGCCGCTGCCGGTGCGCTCGGACTCCGGTGGACGCTGCCGCGCGCGGCCGCCGCCTTCGCGGATGCGAGCCGGCCGGGACCCGCGCAGTGACGCCGGCCATCGAGCTCGAGGGCGTGCACAAGCACTTCGGCGCGACGCCGATCATCCGGGGTGTCGACCTCGTGATCGAGGCGGGGACGCGCCAGGCGCTGATCGGTCCGAACGGCGCCGGCAAGTCGACGCTGTTCAACCTCATCACCGGCCGGTATCCCGTGTCGCGGGGCCGGGTGCGGGTGAAGGGCGAGGACGTCACCGGCCGCCGTCCGTACGAGATCAACCGCCGGGGGCTGAGCCGGTCCTTCCAGGTCACGAACATCTTCCCGCGACTGAGCGTCTTCGAGAACGTGCGCTGCGCCATTCTCTGGTCGCTGGGCCACGGCTATGCGTTCTGGCGCTTCGTGCACCGCGACCGGGAGGTCCAGCGCCGCACCGAGACGGTCCTCGAGGAGCTGAACCTGAGCGCTCGCCGTGACGTCCCGGCGGGTATGCTCTCGTACGCGGAGCAGCGCGCCCTCGAGATCGGCATTACGATCGCCGGCGGCGCCGACGTCATCCTGCTCGACGAGCCGACGTCCGGCATGAGCCGCAGCGAGACCGAGCAGGTCGTGCAGCTCATCCGCCAGGTCACGGCCGGCCGGACCCTGCTCATGGTGGAGCACGACATGAGCGTGGTCTTCGATCTCGCCGACCGCATCGCCGTTCTCGTCTACGGCCAGCTCATCGCCCACGACACGCCCGAGCGCATCCGCGGCAATGCAGCCGTCCAGGAGGCATACCTCGGCGTGGCGGCGCACGCCTGATGCTCGCCGTGAGCGACCTGCATGCGTACTACGGCAAGAGCCACATCCTGCACGGCGTCACGCTCACCGTCGGTGACGGCGAGATCGTCAGCCTTCTCGGGCGCAACGGGGTGGGGCGCTCGACGACGATCAAGGCGATCATGGGCGACGTGCACGC
>Ga0075429_100001277_pt1 | contig 20474 bp, 14 predicted proteins | sample RhiMetdeltSRZDD3_FD_75295 | JGI IMG/M metagenome (GOLD analysis project Ga0075429, IMG submission 75295) | Populus rhizosphere microbial communities from Tennessee, USA - Rhizosphere MetaG P. deltoides SRZDD3 | ecosystem: Host-associated > Plants > Roots > Rhizosphere > Soil | place: USA... | reverse complement strand
TAGAGCAAGTTCGGCAAGCAATTAATGCAGACTCGACAAATTTTTACATACTTGGTAACTCATGGGGTGGTATTTTGGGGATGCAATATGCGTTGAAATACCAGGATAAAATGAAAGGCCTTATCGTGGCCAACATGATGGCAAGCTGTCCTGAATATGGAAAATATGCAGAAGAAGTTTTAGCGAAGCAAATGGATCCAAAAGTTCTTGCTGAGGTAAGAGCAATTGAAGCAAAAGGTGATTTTAATAATCCTCGGTATATGGAGCTTTTGATGCCTAATTTTTACCTGCAACATTTATGCAGGCTTGATCCCATGCCGGAACCAGTCAGCCGTTCGTTTGCGGATCTGAATCAGGTAATTTATGTGATGATGCAAGGACCATCTGAGTTTGGCATTGCTGGCAATCTTGCAAATTGGGATATAAAAAACAGACTAAAAGAGATAAGGATCCCAACATTGATGGTGGGTGCAAAACATGATACGATGGATCCAAAAGCAATGGAAGAACAGAGCAAGCTTGTTCAAAAAGGCCGCTACTTATATTGTCCCAATGGAAGTCACCTTGCCATGTATGATGATCAAAAAGTTTTCATGGATGGAGTGATCCAGTTTATAAAAGATGTGGATGGTGGAGCATTGAAGTAAAAACCTTATGGCAAGGTTTTTACTGCCGTAGTTTTATTTTTCTGCTGCATGTTTTGAATGAACCACATGATGGTAAAGCTGGGTATGAAATCAGTGCCGGGTAATATTTCTTCCATAAAATTGCCAAACCCACCTAATACACCTTTCCATCCTCCGAATGTTGCCATAAAAACCATAGAGGAGATCGGCGCCCAAAGCAAATCACCAAACTCACCCAATATTGGCACAGCATAAGTAGCATAACCAACCAGGTCCATCAGGATACAAAAGATAAGTGAAGGTTTTCTTTTCATTTTACTTTTAGTTGATTTGTTTAGATTAGTTTACAAAATTACTGCCGTTTTAGAAGCAGCAGTACACTAGAAGAAAAAAATAACAGATTAGTTGCATTTGTTTAATTTGGCGCAAACTAATTGCATGCGGAAGAATTTAATTTTCGCCTTTCTCCTTTTATCAAGTGCCGGTTTTTCACAGGATCATAGTCATGGATTGGGTCGTAAACTCAAGTTTCCCGATATACCAGGTTATAAAACGTTGAAATGCGATTTTCATCAGCATACAGTTTTTTCTGATGGAAGTGTATGGCCTGACATACGTGTGCAGGAAGCGTTGATGGATGGGCTTGATGCAATTTCATTGACTGAGCATCTGGAATACCAACCACATAAAGATGATATTCCGCATCCTGACAGGAACCGTTCTTATGATATAGCTATTAAGGAAGCAGTAAACCATGACCTGATAATTGTGAAAGGCTCTGAGATCACAAGGAAAATGCCACCGGGGCATAACAATGCTATCTTCCTCTCTGATCCCAATAAATTATTGGTTGATGATTCTATCCAGGTTTTTCGTGAAGCAAAAAAGCAAGGCGCTTTTATTTTCTGGAATCATCCAAACTGGACACCACAACGCAAAGATGGGATGGCCACACTTACTGATGTACATCGCCTTCTTATTCGTGAAAAATTGCTTGATGGTATTGAAGTGGTAAATGACCAGACGTATTCTGATGAAGCCTTACAAATTGCACTTGACAATAATTTAACCATCATGGGCACCAGCGATATTCATAAGCTGGTCGATTGGGATTTTAAGGTACCAGAGGGTGGCCATCGTCCTGTCACATTAGTTTTTGCAAAAGAAAAAACTGCTGAAAGCATTAAAGAGGCTTTGATGAATCGGCGTACAGTTGCTTTTTATAGAGATCTGTTGATTGGGCGCAATGAATTTCTGATTCCTTTAATTGAAAACTCGTTAAAAGTAACTTCTGCAAAATATATCGGTAAGTACAATGTGCTTGGCGTTGAAATTGAAAATCTTTCAAGTACCGATATAACTTTACAAAATCAAACTAGTTACACTTTCCACAACAATAACGAGATAATCCTGTTAAAATCCGGGGAAAAGACAACTATTGAAGTGAAGACAATTGAAAGAAAACCGGAAGTATCATTAAAATTTCTTGTGCTCAGTGCAGTAAATGCGCCAAATAAGCATCCATCAATCACAATTACAACAAAAGTGGAAGAGACAAAACAGTAGTTGGCTGCTGCCAGCAATATTATACTGAAATTTCATAGGCTACATTAAAATTCTTCTTTGGTGTATTTCCTTTTTTACCTCTGTAAATCCTGCCTTTTTGTAAGTGCTCAGTGCGTTTGAATGATCAAGCGTACATGTATTTAATTGTATCCATTTCGGCTGGTAACTCCATGCTTTTGCGATCACCCAATGCAAAAAATATTTACCCATTCCTTTTCCGATAAACCCTGGCAGCAAACCAAAATAAAGTATCTCAACATACTTTTCTTCTCTGGCAAACTCGATATAACCGGCAATCTGATTGTTTACTTTAAAAATAAAAATATCAACATTTGGTGCATTGATCTTTTCGAGCAATTCTTCATCAGGCATCACCATTCTGTCAAGCCAATAATATTTTTCTCCAACGCCATAATAATATTTTCTGTATTCATTTACGGAAATTGGCTTTGGTAATAATTCAAAATGAGTATTGGCAAGGGGTGCGGGAAACGCTTTTGGTTCCTGCATTTCGAGAAATGTAACCGTGACGGGTTTAAATTTGATTTTAGAAACATCAATCGTTGTCATCGGGGAAAATTGGGATCTGGCAACTAATTATTCGAAACTGATCTTTCCTTTACCATCAATATTGGTTCTTTTATCAAAAACAAAATCAACATATTTTGCTTCACCTGCTTTTGCTGAGATCAGTTGATTAGTTCTTCCATATTCGAGTCCCTGCTCATCAAAAACTTTGATCGACAATTGTTGATTAAAATCTTTATCAAATATTAAATAGACAGATAGAATGTTGTCAGTCGTACTATCCGTGCTTGCAATAATGATCTTTCCGGTTTTAAGTCCATTTGTTCTTAAATTATCAGAAAGGGTGACCTCGTTTGAAAAAGTTTTTTGAATTCCTTTGGCAACACCATCAGCAAATTCAGAACCCGTTTTTGCCACCGCTTCACCTGTTTTATTAGCAGCATCTTTGGCTTTGTCTTTGGCCCAATTGCAGGAAGCAGCGATCATCAATATAAAAAGACAGAAAAAATTTATAGTTTTCATTTGAAAATAGAGTTATTGATTCTTAAAAAAATTGAACCTGGTCTGATTCCATAAAGTTTCAACAATTCTTCTTCCGTGTATTGGGAAGTTACTCAGCGGCGAATTCTTCTAAAAATATAATTTGACCCAGACCCCACATTTAAATGCAATTTGTCATTCAAAAGTTTATAAGTTGTATTTCCACTTCTGAATCCGGTAAGTAATTTTTTTTCAAACCCTTTATCAGAGCATACTGCTTTTAACACGACAAGACTATCGAAAATCAATTTATCGCCATTTAGTTTTATTTTCCCATTTAAACCATTACAACCTGTATGCCCGCTAATCGTATTTTTCTCAAGATTAATATCAAAGTAAGGAGTGCCATGGGCAAAATAATTCGAATCAGGAGCTATATTATTTATGCTATCGAGTACCCAAATATCCTGTATAGTGCCTGAAGAAGTTTGCGGAGCTCCCTCCGGTGTTATTAAACTTTCAAGTGTGGTTGTTGAATTTGGATCTTCTGCAGCTTGTTTTTCTTTATCACCTGATTGACATGCAGCAATAAAAATACAAGCTGCTACAAAGGATAAAATTTTTTTACAAAAGCTCATACCTAATGATTTTTCTAATTAAAAATTAAATTCCGGCAAGAAATTGTGCCCTAATATAATCTACAACGCTTACAAGATTTTTTGTTTCTTCAAATACTTTCAATTGCCTGTCTGCACCGGTTCCATTCTCAAGAATTTTGTGAATATAAGCAAGACGATGGCGGCTGCCGAGATGATCTATAACAGGATCAACAAAATCAAGCAGCTCATATAACAATGCACGGGTATTTACCTCTTCTTCTTTTCCAAAATCGATCAGGCAGCCATCAATACCATATCGGCTGGCTCTCCATTTATTTTCGTTCAATAAGGCACGGGAGTATTGAATAAAATTCAAATTCTTGCTGCGCAAAAGGTAGATCCTTGCACAAATCGCCTGGAAAAGTGTAGCCAATGTTATTGTTTCATCTACCGTAAGCGGGATATCACAAATGCGAAATTCAACTGTGTTAAAAAATGGGTGTACCCGCAGGTCCCACCAGATCTTTTTTGCATTGTCAATACAATTCGTTTTTACAAGCAGCTTCACATAATTTTCATAAGCCTCAATGCTGTCAAATGCTTCGGGAATACCTGTACGGGGAAATTTATCAAAGACCTTTGTGCGAAAGGATTTATAACCGGTCAATCTTCCTTCCCAAAAAGGTGAATTTGTGCTCAGCGAATAAATATGCGGTAAGAAATATCTTGTACTGTTTGCAATATGATTTGCCATTTCACGGCTTTCCATTCCTACATGTACATGCAGTCCAAATATTAAATTACTCCGGGCAGCTTCCTGCAATTCATTTACTAATTCATTGTAACGTATATGATCGGTAATCAATTGACTTTCCCAATGGCTAAATGGATGAGTACCGGCTGCACCCATTGCAAAACCAAGTTCGCCGGCAATGTCAGAAATTGTTTTTCGAAGCGCCGCGACATCCTGCCACGCTTCATCTGCATCTCCGCAAATATCGGTTCCTACTTCTACCACTGCCTGGTGCATCTCAGCTTTTACCTTATCTTTTATCACTTTCTGTCCTTCATGTACTATTTTCTGTTCATGACTTTTTAACTCCCTTGTTTCAGGGTCAAGTACCATGTATTCTTCTTCAACGCCGAGAGTGAAGGTCTTATAATTGAGTGTCGCCATAGATTGAATAATTAATAATTAATAATTATTAATTATTAATTGATTGAGGTTTTCAAATCAAAGATGTTTTATTCGCCCCTCTCTTCACATATTCACCCCACGTTAAATTATCCTGTCCCTCTTTATGTTCCATCGCTCTTTCAATTGCATAATTAGCTGCAGTTTCTACTACCCAGGCAAAATTTTCATCTCCTACACTCGCCCGTTCTGCATCGGGAGCGGGGTTGCAAAAATCTATTGCGTAAGGAACACCATCTTTTACCGCTAATTCAACTGTGTTGAAATCGTAACCGAGATAATTACAAATCCGTAAAACGATCTCTTCCATTTGTTTTAATCTTTCCGGCGAAGGAGTAAAACTGGCTACATAACGAAGATGATGTGGGTTACGCGGTTCATAAGGCATGATACGGACATGTTTCCTGCCAATGCAATAACAACGATAGTATTCTGTGAAAACGATCTCTTCCTGTAATAGCATTACGAGCTGACCGGTTTCACCATGTTTCTCAAAAAATTCTTCCTTGCTTCTTAATTTATAAACATGTTTCCAGCCGCCGCCAGCAAATGGCTTCATATATGCCGGAAAGCCTACATATTTAAAAATCGTTTCCCAATCCATTGGGTAAGCAAGATTACTGAATGACTCTTCTGTAGTATCATCCGGATGATCTCTTGATGGAATAATAGCCGTTTTGGGAATAGGCACTCCGACTTTAGTCATCAGGCAATTATTGAAATATTTATCATCGGCGCTCCACCAGAATGGATTATTGATAACAGCTGTTCCGGTCAATGCTTCATTCTTTAACCATGTGCGGTAAAAAGGTATATCCTGAGATATACGATCAATGATCACGGCATATCCAGTTGGCTCACCCTGCATTGCTTTATCAATGCGGACAGGTTCGGCCGAAATGCCCGAAATATTTTTGCTGTTAACTCTTTCGACAAAAGCCATAGGAAAGCTTCTTTCTTTACCATGTAACACGCCAATCTTCTTCATAAGTTCTTATTTGATGTTGGTTGAATTGTTTGAGGGAACGGGCAAGTAATCAAATGTATTTTTTAACGGTAAGAAAAACAAAAAAGAAGCAATATTGTTTCTGGATAAAGCCCTGTTGTCTTTAGCTCTCTTCCCTTAATTTTGCCGAAATGCAGCGTTCGAAGCAAGCTAGTGTTCCCCTAAAAAAAATTACACTTAATTCTACCTACCTCAACCGGGATGTAATTGTTGATCTTTATTTCCCTCCGGTCGGATCCGATCCGGCGTCTACCAGCCTTTTACTTATTAATGATGGCCAGGATCTTCCTAAGTTTCATTTTGATGAAATGCTTGCAAAGCTTTATGAAGCAAATGAGATAGAGGCTGTTTTTTGCGTTGGCATTCATTGCAGCGCAGATAGGAGAATGGAATACGGAACTGCTTCCCTGAAGGATTATAAAGGAAGGGGCGCAAAAGCACGGTTGCATCAGCAATTTGTTTTCGAAGAACTGATTCCATTCATAAAATCTAACTGGCAAGATGAGTTTAAAGAAAAAGCGTATGCGGGTTTTTCTTTGGGTGGGCTTTCTGCAATAGATACGGCGTGGCATTACCCGGATAAATTTTCCAAGGTGGGTGTATTCTCCGGCTCTTTATGGTGGCGGCTTACGGACCTGCACAGTGGTTATAATGAAGAAACAGATCGTATCATACACAAGCTGATACGAGAAGGTGATTTTAAACCGGGATTAAAATTTTATTTTACAACAGGCTCACTTGACGAAAAGATGGATAGAAATAACAATGGAATTATTGATTCAATTGATGATACACTAGGTCTTATTGAAGAACTTGAAAAAAAAGGATACGATAACGAAAATGATATTCATTATGTGAATTATGAGGATGGCAAGCATGATGTAAGAACATGGGGAAGGGCGATGCCGGCTTTTTTAAAATGGGGATGGGGCAAGGAATGAATAAATAAAACCGGTCTGAACCTTAAATGAGCGTGCAAGGAACCTATATCTTACCAAAGATCTTATCTGATTAAATAAAACGTCCCGTTGTAACGGGACGTTTTATTAATTGAAGATTGTATTATTATTAATTGAAGATATACCTAACGCTAAACTGCATATAATAAGTAGAAGAAATTGAAACGTTATCAATATAGCTCTTTGTATTTATGTTGCCCAACCTATCAGCTGCAAGTCTGAAAGTTGGAACTACGGTACCACCTGGAACCAATGAATTTTGATTTTGTGGTTGTAGTATTGGTACGCCAGAACCTACAAGCGCTGTACTGGTTAGTCTCTTTTTACTCCAATTTTTATTGATCAGATTTCCGATATTGAAGATATCTAGGCCTAATTGAATCGTATTCCTGTTTTTACCAATATTGGCAAAAATATCCTGCAACAATCTAAAGTCCACCTGGTTCCTCCATGGCAATTGGGCGCCATTTCTTTCAGCATACTGCCCTCTATGAGCTCTTAAATATTTATCCTGCATAATAAAGTTCTCGAATAAAATTCCTTGTTCTACGTCGCTATATACTACTCCATTGATTGTAGTACTTACAAATCGTATTTCATTAGGATTTCTTGCATCAATCGGTATATATATAAGATCGCCCGTAGTGCCGTCACGATTGAAATCGTTGCTATAGATATAAGAAAACCGGCTGTCAATAGAACCTTCGTATACAAAGGAAATTGTTGTTCCTAGATGTTTTAAGTATTCTTTACGGAAGGACAAACCCCCTATCAAACGATCAGGGACCACATAACCAGCGTAACTTAGTTCAGGAGTATTAGGGCCATTTACTGTAATAATTGAATTCCATGTATTTACTGGCTGATCACCAACTCCGTCAAAGTAGGTATTAGCAATTGATTTTGTATAAGCAATCGACGCAGTGAATCCTTTTTGAAATTGTTTTTCAAATTTTGCAGTGAGTGAAGCATATGATCCTCGTTTTTGGTTTCCGGTTAGGATCATTTGTAAAGACGATGTACCGGTGGCCGATGGCACCAATATTCCAGGTGACGTTTGAACTAATTTATTAATGTTGTTTGCGGCATTTGTAGTTACTGGATATATCAATCTTTTTTGATCCGGATAACCAGCCACATTTAATGGGGAGGGGGGAAGAAGATTAACATTTTGGGAATAGGTGTTGTTATAATCCCTGTTAAAAATGCCTTCCAACGTACCAATTATTCCCCATGGAAGTTTCATATCTATGGCAATACTCGTTTTCCAGGATTGGGGCATTTTATAGTCTTGTGCAAATGCCGTTACTGTTGAAGGTACTGTAGAACCAGGAATAGGTGGTGTTGCAGGACGATAAAAACCAATCTCCGGTTTAAATGGACCGAATGTATTGGCTTGTCCGTTGAAGGCTTGAGTTACTTGGATCATGCCTGAATTTGCACTTTGTCCTACGATCCAAACATAGGGAACTCTTCCGGTGAAGATCCCCGTTCCTCCACGAATTTGAAGCGAACGATCTCCATAAAGATCCCAGTTAAATCCGACCCTGGGAGAGAATAAAACTTTATCAGCTGGAAGTTTGCCCGTATTTACTTTCACACCATTTGCAAAAGTGAGTCCGGAAACTAATGGATTTTCTTTTATTTCGTCGACATTAGGATATGCCGATGCATCAGCTCTTATGCCAACTGTTAACTTGAATTGTTTTGAAAAAGTGATCTCATCCTGTAATAACAAAGAGTATTGCCGAAACTTAAACCTTGATACTGCCTGGGAGTAATCTTTTTTTAATGAATAGGTGTAAGCAAAATCAAGCGGTTTTACACCGTTTTTAAAGTCATCGAATGAGTTGAAGCGATAATAGCTGGCACCGAGAGGTTGGAAGCCATTAATAGTTTCAGTGAAATCTGTCTGCAGGCCGAATAGAAAGTTATTCTTACCGGCTGAAAGAGTAAGGTTGTCAACAAGTGAATAAATTTTTACGTCTCTAAAGTTGCCATAACTAAAGGGTTCATACCCGAAGGTGGTAAATACAGAGCCATCTTTCATTATATCAACAAATGGGAAATCTTTGCTGTCCGAACTCCGGGGCTCATTCTGATTGTTATAGGAAAATCTTAAAGTATTAGAAATTTTTGAACCAAAATTAGAATTCAGTTCCCCTGCATAAGAATAAAAATTATAATCCTGGTAATAATTAGAATTCTTAAACCATAATGCGTTATTTGCTGTCCGGTTAAGACCTGTTAAACCTGTGCTGCCAAAAGACCCACTCATTGACGCAGGATCACTACTTTCTACCCGGCTATATCTAAAATTTATTTTGTGCGACTTGGAAATATTCCAGTCCAGGCGAAATAAGATTTTGACTTTGTCGCCTTCCAAATCATAATTATCATAAGGACCGGTTTCATAATCATAGGTTGTCAATAAGTAAGATCGGATAGCATCCAATTCAGCAGTGGTCGGTCTGGCCACATTTGATGAACTTCCGAAAGGATTTGAAGGTGTAGCTGCTACATTTAGTTGTCCGGGAACAGTTGTTCTTTCGGTTTCAAAATTGACAAAGAAGAAAAGTTTATCCTTAATAATTGGGCCTCCAAGTCTGGCTCCATACTGATTGAACTTGTATGTTTGTCTTTTAAAAGTTGTTTTATTTACTCTATTGCCTTGCTGCATTTCATCTCTCCAATAAGTATAAACTGACCCGGAAAATTTGTTAGTGCCTGAACGGGTAATTGCATTTAAGGCGCTGCCGATAAAGCCAGATTGTCTTACATCAAAAGGAGTAATATTAATTGATATTTCTTCGAGCGCATCCAGTGAAATAGGAGAGCCCTGAGCTGGTAAGTTAGAACCTATCCCAAATGAATTATTAAAATCAGATCCGTCCACTGTGATATTGTTCTGCCGATAATTACCCCCTGCTATAGCACCTGTAGATGTACTGCTTGCCTGGGGAGTCAGACGGGTAAGGTCATTAATATTCCTGGTAATACTTGGCATATTAGTAATTTCTCTTTTACCAATATTTGTTACCGCGCCTGTCCTACCAGAATTTAATATGGCATTTCTTCTACCGGTAGTGACAATGACGTTTTCTAAAGTGCCAACTGATTTTTCCAGGGAGCTATTTACAATAAAATTTTCAGCAAGTTTCAAATAAACCTCATCTACTCTTTCCATATCAAAACCCACAAAGCTAATCTGTATCAGATAGGGTCCGCCTACCCGCATATTTTTGATTGAATATTCACCGTTTGTATGTGAAACTGTGGCATAACGTGTACCCGACGGCTGATGTGTAGCAACAATTGATGCTCCCACAAGTGCTTCACCGGCGCTACTTGTAACAATACCACTGATGCTCGAAGTGGTGATTTGAGCGGACAAAAAATCAGTGGCAATAAATACCATTGCAAGTGAAAACAAGATTCTCTTAAGCATAAGTATTAGTTTATTGTTGCAAAGAAAGGGAATTCCCCCCGGTTAAATATACCCAAATATTAACAAATTATTGTTGGTATATAGTCCTTTAAAGAAACGAGTTTGGAAGAGGAAACGCTGCTTTTCAATCTAAAATATTTTCCACTTTCCTTCCACCTCCCGGTTGTAAATTTGTCGGAAATTTGTCTAAGTATGTTAGATAGTATTGAAAGTGCAATTGAGGATATAAAATTGGGTAGAATTGTAATTGTTGTGGATGACGAAGACAGGGAAAACGAAGGCGATTTTATTGTGGCTGCACGTCATTCAAGTCCCGAGGTAATCAACTTTATGAGCAAGCACGGCCGCGGACTTATTTGTGCAGCTTTGGTTGAGGATCGTTGTGATGAGCTTGGACTTGAACTTATGGTAAACAATAATACTGCACTTCACGAAACGGCGTTTACAGTTTCTGTTGACCTGTTGGGTCATGGATGTTCTACAGGTATTTCGGCCCATGATCGTTCGAACACAATTCATGCATTGATCAACCCTGATACTAAACCGTCAGATTTTGGAAAGCCCGGACATATTTTTCCATTGCGTGCAAAAAAGGGTGGCGTACTACGCAGAGTGGGGCATACAGAAGCGGCTGTTGATCTCTCTCGTCTTGCGGGTCTTGAACCCGCCGGTGTTTTAGTTGAAATAATGAATGACGATGGATCAATGGCTCGTTTGCCTCAATTGATCGAAGTGGCAAAAAAGTTTGATTTCCGGATAGTTTCCATAAAAGACCTGATCGAGTATCGTATAAAAAGAGATTCGCTTATCGACGAAGTAGTGCGAGTAGATATGCCGACAAAGTATGGAGACTTTATATTAATTGCCTTCAGGGAAAAACACACAAGCAATGAGCATCTTGCATTAATAAAAGGGGAGTGGCAAAAAGATGAGCCTGTAATGGTGAGAGTGCATTCATCATGTTTTACAGGAGATATTCTTGGCTCACTTCGTTGTGATTGTGGCGAGCAGTTACATGCTGCTATGAAGATGGTGGAAAAAGAGGGCAAAGGTGCAATTCTTTATATGAATCAGGAGGGTCGGGGCATTGGTTTGTTGAACAAATTAAAAGCTTATCGTTTACAGGAAGAAGGAATGGATACCGTAGAGGCAAACATTCATCTTGGTTTTCAAATGGATCAGAGAGATTATGGAATAGGTGCACAAATATTGCGTCATCTCGGTATTTGCAAACTAAAACTAATAAGCAATAATCCAAAAAAAAGAGTGGGACTTGTTGGATATGGGCTTGAAATCATCGACAACATACCCATTGAAATTTCTGCTAATCCTCATAACGAAAAATACCTTTTGACAAAAAGAGATAAGCTTGGTCATGAAATAATGGATGATGATGACGAATAGAATTTTCAAATAATAAATTCCAAATTCCAATCAGGTATCTATACGTTGGTATTTGGAATTTGATTTTTGTGATTTAGGCTTAATTGCCTTCTTTCTTTTCTGAAGATGTTGGTAGCGGCGCAACTTGTTTCGGTTTTCGTTTGAAAAGGAGATCTCTTAATCTGTCTGCTTCTCTTCGGTATGCCAGGCCCGTTCCGAATCTTCTTGACTTGCTTGAATTCGTAGCCGCTCCGGTTAATAGATCAATATTTTCCTTATAGAATACGTTTATCCTTATACTACCACTTTTGTTGACGAGAAACTCTGCCGTTAAGTTTTTAAGCAAGTCGGTCTTAAACTGAGTTGAATTTCGGATAGGTACATCTGCTGTTCCTTCAAACGTCAGTACGATCCGGTTATTTAAAAATGTTTTGGCAACTGCTACGTTAATATCACTTCTTTCGTATCCCGCAAGTGACCCACCTGTTTCAAAAGGCCTGGGATCATAAAGAGAGCCTGAGAAGTTGACATTCAATCCTTCGATTTTTAATTTAGTGGCCAGAAAACTATTCAGCCACTTATTGATCTGCCCTGACAAGAAACCAGAAATACTATTTACAACAAGATCGACGCCTGAAGTTTTCAGGGATGAACCGACATCGGTGGGCGCAAATTTGTTAAATACAACAAGAAACGCGACATGTTTATTTAATTCATTTTCATTTTCTAAAATGAGCCTGATCATTTGTGATGCATAAAAATCTTTCTTAACAGCGCTCTCAGGCGGAAAGTCAAGGTCAAATTTTATATCGGGTTTAAAAAGATCGCCTCTCAATTTTGCAATTACATATACATAATCCCTGTAGCCTGTAACATTACTGCCGGTTGTACTGGTATTTATCAACGGAGAAAAATCAACTTTCTCTTTAGTTTTATAAACTCCTTCAATGTTTACAGTTGGATGAAAAGGGTCGCCGTTCCATTCAATGTAATTATTGGCATTCTTATTCAGTTCAAATGGTTTTTTAAAGAATGACTGAAAGCTGAATTTATAGGTCCCGTCATTTATATTGAACCGTCCACGCATTGTCATCGGCTCAGTAGTACCGGCAATGATCCTAAGATTTCCATCGCCACGACCGCGGATCTCGTCATTAGTTAATTCGTCAATTACTACTGTCACGTTCACCCGGGGATTGCCTGTTATGTCCACATCATAAGTAAGGTTTGTCTCATTCGTGCTGATAATTGAATCCGTTAATTCACGGCCATATTTTCTTTCAATAAGAAAATCCGCAATACCACTTTCTCTTCCCGTTGTATTGGGAATGGTGATATAGGAACTGTCAACATTTGATGCCTTACCAATTATTTTCATTCGCATATTGTACTGTGGCCCGGTCAATGAAAATGACCCCGTACCCAGGGCAAAACCATAAAAGCTGGTATTGTCTTTTCTGGTGGTGTTTAATAAAAGCATTGGCCGGTTATCAACTTCTGCTCTTATATTATATACCATATTTCGCCAGGCATTGTGCATGAGCACACCTTCTCGTAGGGTTGCCGTATTACCGGTTACAGTATCGATCAATTTCAGACGGCCAAGATCAAGCCTGTCTTCGGCAAATGTTATTTCGCCGTCCGATAATTTATAATAGCATTGAGTGAATATTACTTTAAGACCGGCATCTTCAAGTTTCATTTTACCAACATACTTTGCCTTGACGCCTCTCCCAATAATTTTTAAAGGCCCCGTAGCATAGCCTTCCAGGTTCGTGAACAATTTGCCGATGAAGCGTTCTGCGATCTTTACGGGATATCTTTCAGGAACAATTGTAATTACATCCTCACCATTCGTTGAAAGATTTTTTAGAAAAAGGTTGAGATCGAAATCAAGTTTTTGCTCCGGGTTGACTGTTTTACCATTGGCTATAAGATTTCCTGTTTTGTTGTTATAAAAGACATGCGCTCTTATTTGACCAATGCTATCTTTATCGACCCGCAATTGCTCGGTTTGAATATCTGATGTTATGTTGAAAGACTTGACCGGATCTTCAATGGTAATATTGCCTGATACTGATCCTTCGATCTTGTTTGTTTTTACAAGCAGCCCGGTTACATCTCCGATATTAAAATTTCTTAAATTAACTTTTATATCATTCCAATCACCAGTAGAAGAAGGTTCCGTCCGTATTCTTATTTCCTGGTTGCTTTCTTTCAATACAATTTCGCCATGTGACACTTTTCTTGACCTTATTTCGAGTTCACCGTTTTCCTCAATCGACCAACGTTTGCCATTTAAAACAAAGTTCGAGGTATCGAATTTTATAGCTAATCCATCATCATAGGTTCGTACCAATGCATTGATCGATCCGCCGGATATGTTCCTGTTATCACTTTCTGTAATGAGTTTTATCCTGGTGGAGTCATTTCTTGCCAGCAGATCGATCTGTGTAAATGGAAAACTAAGACTATCACTAACTTTTATATGATCGATGGTAGTGGAAACAGTAAGGTTCCGGAATGTACCTTGCCCCTTAACAGCTACATTTTGAAATTCATATTGCTTATAGGCCATAGCCGGAACCTCGGCATTTAACTCTAATTGATTTTGCCTTGTATCAAGCCGCCCTGTTATTGTGCTGTTGTTAAATCCCAGTAAGCTCGTATCAAAAAGATTTAAAAGGTCTGATATATAATTTGTTTTAATTGAAAAATTAAATGCCTGGTCGCGTACGGTTCTTGACGGCTCATTGATGTAGGCGGGATAATATTTGTTCAGAAATAGCTTGAAGGTTTCAGGAAGATCTTTTAAGGAAAAATCGCCGTCGATGTTTGCATCCACTTCATTTGATTTGACCGTAAAATGTTTTACACCGTCAACGATTTCGGAGTTCACAACAAAGGAATCAAGGGGTATCGATTTGCCATCTTTTGTAACCGTGGCATTCCTGATGCTCGCATTGCCGAGGAAGTTGTCAATATTATCACTGGAGAAATTAAAATCAAGATTCCCTTTGAAAGAAAAATTTTCATTCAATAAATTCAAGGGTTTCAGGTTCAACGTATCTACATCAGCAATAAAGTTAAAACGGGGTACTTTGCCACTCAGATCCACAATACCACGCATTGATGCAACCGCGTTGGTATCTCTAATAGAAAAATCGCCATTAAAAATTTTTTTGCTCAGAGATCCTTTGGCGATAATATTCTCATAGTGGTAATTATTATAGGTAATATGATTGATTTTGCCATCAACATCCGCAGAGATCGTATTAAAGTCAAAGCCTCTTCCTTTTACTTGCCCTGCAAATGAGATCGTACCGATCTTAGAGTTATTAATAAATTGACCAAGGTTGAAATTCTGTGAGGCTATTTTGCCTGAATAAAAAGGTTCTTTTCCCTCTGGTAGCTTCATGTTCAAATCGCTTGTTACAGTACCAAGATTGGTATGAATCGTACCATACGTAACAAAGTCTTTAATAAAGCCGGTAAAGTTTCCATTGAAATCTAGGTAAGCAATGCTTTGCAACCTTGGCGTTTTTATTTTTCTTATGCCTGGTAAAAAGGTCGCAGCATCAGCATAAGTGGTATGAAAGTTATTTGCTTTAAAATCAATGAACGTTTTATTGATATCAGGAAGGCCGGTTAGACTTATGTCACCATTCAGATAAGTGTTATTGCCGGCCTGTATTGACATTTCTGTTCCAAAAATATCATCAACAGTACCTCTTGCCAGTCCGCTTATCCTGATGTTCTTATTCCACTTTTTTGCCGCAGGAGCAAAAAATGCAATATCATCACTGTCCACTTCAGCATCATCAAAGCGTACCTGCATTCTTATTTTAGTGATAAAAGAACTCATATCAGTAAAGTCCTCATACTTCATGCTAAAATAATCGCGAATGATACTATTGTTGGTTTTGATCTCCAGTCTATCAAATGTCATTTCATTGGGAGTAAGCTTGGCATCGGCTACCATTGATTTCACTTCAAAGCCACTTCTCTCTTTTGTGCTAAGGGTAAGTGATGTTGTCAATGTGTCTTTATTCAATATCACATTTTCAAAAGTGCCGTTGATTGAAGCGAAGTCAATATTTCTTCCGTCAAAGAAAGTATTATAAACACCGTCGATCTGTTTTATATTTTTAAAATCACCATTCGTGATATTTATTTTATTTACATGCACGACCCATCCCCCGGCATTCCATTTTAGTATAGTGTCTATTTTTTCTTCAGCGGGCAGTTCATTGTCGTCATTAACCACTTTAATTTTTTTCGGTCTTTTGCCCGCATAATTCTTAATAATAAAAAGCGGATCTGTAAAATCAAGAGAGTTTATCTCGATCTCTTTTGAGTTGAAATTTATTTCATCGGCATCAAGATCCATCGAGGTTAAATGAAACTGCATGTCTTCGCCACGCCACTCATCTTTTTTAAGAAATGAAACATTATTGAATTTGACTTTTTTAAAATCCAGCTCAACAGCCTTCTTTTTATTTGTTGTAGAACTGCCACTAGAAAAATAATCGACGAGGTATTGATAGTTCCAAACTGAATCTGCTCTGTTAAGATGAATGACAGCATCTCCCAATTCTATATAATGAAGTACAATTTTATCTTTAAAGAAAAACCAGTCGGTAACACGAACCTGCATGACCGCGGCTGAAAGGAGGGTATCATTTTTCTGATCTTCAATCAATACACCTTCAAGATTCATTTTATCAAAAAAAGAAAAGCTTACGTGTTTGATGGTGATCTTGCTGTTCAAATCCTTCGACAACCGGTTGACCACGGCCCTGGCTAACGTGTTTTGGCCCTTGTCGGTATTAATAAAGATCCAGGCCGCTATTATGAGGAATAACAGAGTAAGCAAAACCCATTTGAGTATTTTCCTGAAGGTCTTCAGAAGCAGAGCTTTAGAATGTAAAAGTAACCAATGTCCCCCTTAAGGCAAATTAAGTACCAAAGGTCAGAAACACATTATCTAAATGGTGAGAGGTAAATGTTAAATGTAGACCGTCAATCGTTGTTTTTGGTTGTTTACGGCTCTCTATTTCTTAAAATACTTTCCAATGCTGATACCTGCCGCCCTGTTGCCGATACCAGGTCCATAATCCCAGTTATTCATAGTAGTAAGGCCATAATTGTAATGACCATAAACGAAGAGGCCATTCTTTGCTTCATACCCGAATTGTATAATGGCACTGGCAAGATAATGGCCATAGTCACTAAAGCTAAACGTCATATTGCGGTCGACTGTGGTGTTATTACTGGTGTTGAATTTCTCATTGCCAAACAGTGCGAAATCAAGGGAAGGGCCGAAGCGTATAAAGAAATGCCCCGGTTCTAAATTGAAATCATGTTGTAATAAGAAAGCAACTTCGATAGTATGAAAACTTGTATTTACATTGGTTGCTGTTGAATCTGGAGGGAATGCAACGCCAACAAACTTGTCTATTTTATATCCACGAAGATTATACATGATGGATGGAGCAAAGCTTAGCTTGTTTTCAAAAGGTACTTTCATTTGCAGGCCGGCATTCACACCGATCTTTATTGAACTCTCCTGTTTTTTTTCATTAATCGTATAGCGAACATCTGTAACCTGCGGCCCGGCAAAAACGCCAAACTGCACCTGGCTAGTTACAGAAAGTGTAAGTAATAAGGTAATGGCAGAAAACAAAATTTTCATGGTCAGCTTTTTACTGATTTAAGATTAATACCGGTTTTCAGAAAGGATTTTACCTGAAGAAATGGTGACAGGCTGGACTTAAAGGGTCGTAAAAATAGAAATTAAATCCAGCTAGTCAAATAGTGGGAATAAAAAAGGTAAAATAAGTTTTAATAGCTTGATAAGCAGTACATCACGGGATTGGCTTACTTTTTTTTGGCGGGATCTTTTACATGGTCTCCGGCATTGTATTGCAATGAATGGCCTTTGGGTATTGAAAGACTCTTCCAATCGGTATTCTTTATCATTCTGCCGATATAGACGATCTGGCCGATGTGGTATGGATAATGCGCCAATTGACGATTGATGGCATCGACAACAGTAAGCGGTTCTTTACGTATATAAATTATCGTCATCAGATCATTTTCCGTTAATGATTCCAATGCATTGAAACAACATTCCCAACCTTTATTCCACAGCTCAATGATTTGTTCCCTGGAATAATCATGTATTTCAAATTCATCATCGCGTTGACGCCATTCTTTTTCTCCATCTTCAGTTAGAAAATTGGTGAAGCGGCTTAGCATGTTGCCTGTTAAATGCTGAACAATTATTGCAATGCTGTTTGATTCAGATGTAGGCAGAAGATGAAGATCTTTCTCATCCAATTGCTCAAAGGTTTTTTCACCGAGCTCTTTATAATACTTAAGTCTTTTGATTACAGTTGATAAATATTCTTTACCTAAGCTCATTGTTAATTCTTATTGTTTAATTATTAATTTGAAATCACCAGCCTTCAGCCGAATCATCACCCCGGTTATCGGCAACGGCTTCAAACTTTCCTCCGGGTAAAACTTTAATGACCTCTGTTCTGCCGATACCATTTCTATCAACGATCTTATATCCCATTCCTTCAAGCGTTTTTTTTGTTGCAGGAGAAAAGTTTTTTTCCAGATAAACTTCGTCAGGCAACCATTGGTGATGAAATTTTGGTTTCCATACTGCATCTTCAGTGCTCAAATTAAACTCGATAATGTTGACAATGGTTTGGAAAACGGAAGTCGGTATTGTGGTCCCCCCGGGTGTACCAACCACTAAATAGGGTAAACCATCTTTCAGAACAATCGTCGGGGTCATTGAGCTCAACATTCTTTTACCGGGCATGATGGCATTTGCTTCGCCACCAATGGCACCATACATATTCGGTACTCCGGGTTTTATACTAAAGTCATCCATTTCATCATTTAACAAAAATCCTGCGCCGCCAACAACGGTTTTACTTCCATAAGAATTATTAAGTGTGGTTGTAACTGCGACTGCATTTCCCTCTTTATCGATCACACTCAAATGAGTTGTTTCTTCACTTTCAACAGCAGGAATTTCACCTGGCTTTACTTGCTGACTTGTACTTGCTTTACCGGGAACAAAATCAGCCATTCTTTCTTTCAAATATTTTTCATTGGTAAGTTTTGAAACAGGCACTTTGTAATAATCTGCATCACCCATAAATTGTGCCCTGTCTGCATAAGCTCTTCTTTCAGCTTCCACCATTAGCTGTACCGCTTCCGATGAATGAAAACCAAAAGAAGCGATCTGTTTGTCTTCGATCATCTTCATCATTTGATGCACAAGCAAACCGCCACTGCTTGGCATTGGCATGCCCACAATTTTATATCCTTTATAATCGAAAACATGCGGTTCTCTTGAAGCCGCTTTATAATTTTTTAAGTCTTCGAGGCTAATGATTCCATTCCCTCTTTTCATTTCTTCAACGATCAGTCTTGCGGTTTTACCTTCATAAAAACCTTTTGCCCCGTTTTTCTTAATTCGTTTTAAAGTTTCAGCAAGATCTTTTTGAACAAGTATATCGCCGCCTGTCCATAAATTATCTTTTACAAATGCAGGTGTTTGAGTGCTGTATTTTAAAAATTCATCTTTTAATCCATTATAGGCTCTTGCATCATTTTCTGAAATAGTAAATCCTTTTTCAGCGAGATCAATTGCAGGCTGTATCAATTTATCAAAGGAAAGCTTTGCATATTTCGCTGATTCAAATAAACCCGAAACTGTACCGGGCACACCAGCTGAAAGATGTCCATGCTGGCTTAAATCAAGTTGCGGTTCGCCCGCAGCATTTAAATACATATCACGATGAGCTTTGCCCGGTGCTTTTTCCCTGTAATCAATTGAAACAAGTTTCCCATCTTTCAATCTGGCGACCATAAAACCACCACCACCGAGGTTGCCCGCATTAGGATAAACAACTGCAAGAGCCAATTGTGTTGCAATGGCAGCATCAATTGCATTACCACCCATTTTCAAAATGGCTACACCTACTTTGCTTGCAAGTGGATGTGCAGAGACAACTGCACCATTCCCGGCGACAATACTTTTTTGAATAGTATATTGATAGGGATCCACGCCTATTGAAGGGGAACCACTCTTCCTGGAACTAATACAAGCCACAATGGTCAGCAGCAGCAATAGCGTCGTCATTATTTTTAATTGCAACCATTCTGTTTTCATTGCGGCAAGGTAATTAAATCTAAAAAAATAAGGGCAGTCTTTTTGAGGCAAAAGTTATAACTTAGTAATCACTCCAACTTTATTCGGAAAATTATTATTACATCATTTAAACTAAAACAATTCTTATGAGTAAAAACCTGCTTAAGCATTTACGAAAATCCGGTTTTCTCATCACCTTATTATTTTCTTCCGTTATCGCTTTTACACAAACAGGCACCATACGCGGCAGCGTTAAAGATGCGAATGGTCTTCCCCTGGCAGGCGCTTCAGTAGTGCTTGAAGGCACCAAAAAAGGAACTACTACCAATGCAGCAGGTGATTATACACTCCAGGTGGCGCCAGGTACTTACTTTCTTGTTATAAGTTATGTAGGAACGCAAACCCAACGAAAAGAAGTTAATGTGGTCGCCAATGGAGTGACGCAAACTGATTTCGATATGGCAAATTCGGGGGAGCTGACCCAGGTAATAGTAGGCTCCCGTTC
>Ga0075429_100001275_pt1 | contig 20494 bp, 21 predicted proteins | sample RhiMetdeltSRZDD3_FD_75295 | JGI IMG/M metagenome (GOLD analysis project Ga0075429, IMG submission 75295) | Populus rhizosphere microbial communities from Tennessee, USA - Rhizosphere MetaG P. deltoides SRZDD3 | ecosystem: Host-associated > Plants > Roots > Rhizosphere > Soil | place: USA... | reverse complement strand
TTGCATCAGTTTCATTGATAGGAGCAAACCGATGCTTCATTTCCAGGTATTGGGTCCGTTAGAGGTTCTCGACGGCGATCGGGTGTGCACTCCTTCACCCCCAAAGGTCAGCCGCGTGCTCGCGCTGCTGTTGCTGCGGGCCAACCAGGTCGTGTCGATGGACTCGTTGATCGAGGAGCTCTGGGGCGAAGAGCCGCCGACGAGTGCCATCGGTACCGCGCAGACGTACATCTACCAGCTCCGCAAGATTCTCGACCCGCGCGGCGAGGTGTCCGCCGCGAGCGAGTGGTTGGTCACCAAGGCGCCCGGCTATCTGATGCGCGTTTCGCCGAACCAGCTCGACGCCACCACCTTCGAGGCGCTTTCCTGGCAGGGCCGGCAAATGCTCGAACGGGGACAGCCCGAGCAGGCCGCGCAACTGTTGCGCAGGGCGCTCGATCTGTGGCGGGGACCGAGCCTCGCCAATGTCCGGCGTGGGCATCTGCTCGAGGCGCACGCGGTACACCTCGAGGAGCAGCGCATGCGCACCCTCGAACTGCGCATCCAGGCCGACGCCGAGCTGGGCCGCCACCGCGAGCTCATCGGCGAGATGCGGTCACTCGTGGCGAGCCACCCGCTCAACGAGTGGTTCCATGGCCAGCTCATCGTCGCGCTGTCCCGCAGCGGGCGGCGGGGTGAGGCGCTGCAGGCGTACCAGGACCTACGCCGGGTGCTCAGCAGCCAGCTCGGTCTCGACCCACAGCCCGAGCTGCAGCGGCTGCACCGTGAGGTACTCAGCCACGGACGGCCCACGATGAGTGAGTTCGCGCCGTACCAGCGCCTGTCGTCGGCCGCGTAGGCGGCGAGAAGTGGACGTGTGGCTGGGCGTCGCCGTTCTGGTCGGCAGCGGGCTGACCGCCGGCGTACTGTTCTCCGTTGCCCTCAGCGTCGTACCGGCGTTCCTCAGCGTGCCGCCCGAGCGGTACGTCGAGCTGCACAAGCTCGTCGGGCGCCGGTACGACCACGTGATGCCGCCGATGGTGGCCACCTGGACTCTCATCGATGTCGCGTTGGCCGCAGGCGCCGATACCGCGGCCGGTCGGCTCTGGTTCGGCGTGGCCGCAGTGCTCGGGTGCGGGGTCGCCGCGGTCTCCCAACTGGGCAACGTCCCGATCAACCGGAGCGTCAAGCGCCTGCCGGCCGGCCCCGTACCGATCGACTGGGCCGACCCGCGGACGCGCTGGCGCGCCTTCAACCTCCTCCGTACCTACCTGGCTGTGCTCGCTCTGGCCGCGAACGCCTGCGCGCTGTTGCTCGTCCACTGACCCCGACCCATGAGAGAGGACGCACCATGATGCTTCAGGCACCGCCGGCACCGGCCGCCGCGCCACCGGCCGACGCCCTCGAGCCGGCCGACATCAAGCGGTTGGGCAATGCGTTTTGCCACGCGAAGTTGCTGCTGACCGCGAGCGAGCTCGGCCTGTTCGTCGACCTCGACCAGCACGGACCCGCTACCGCGGCCGAGATCGGTACGCGCCTCGGGCTGCACGAGCGGGGCGCCTCCGACTTTCTCGACGCGCTCGTGGCCCTCGGCCTGTTGACCCGAGCCCGGGGCCGGTACGACTGCACCGAGAGCGCCCGCCGGCACCTGATCCCGGCGAGCCCGACCTACCAGGGCGGCTTCTTCCACCGCGCCAACCGGGTGCTCTACCCGGCGTGGGGCAACCTGACGCAGGCACTACGTACCGGTGAACCACAGGTGCCGTCGGCCCAGGACGGCGAGTTCGAGCGGATGCTGTCCCGGCCGGACCAGCAGGCGCAGTACCTGCGCATGATGGACTCGGTCAACACCCTGCTCGCGCCGCTGCTCGCCGAGGCGGTCGACTGGTCGCGGTTTCAGGAACTGGTCGACGTCGGCGGCGCCCGGGGGAACCTCGCCGCGCGCCTGGTCCGCGCCCACCCGCACCTGTCGGCCACGGTGTTCGACCTGCCGGTCATGGCCGTACCGTTGGCGGAGCACATGGCCGCGCTGCAGCCGCCGTCGCCGGTGCGCTTCGTCGCCGGCAACTTCTTCACCGACCCGCTGCCGGTCGGTGACGTCCTGATCATCGGGCACGTACTGCACAACTGGTCGTCCGAGGAACGCCAGCTCCTCGTGAAGAAGGCGTTCTCGGCGGTACGGCCGGACGGCGCCCTGTTGGTCTACGACGCGATGCTCGACGACGAGCCGACCGACCTGGCCCGCCTGATCGTGAGCCTCAACATGCTGCTGGTCACGAAGGGCGGCTCGGAGTACGCGGCCTCGGAGTGCCAGCGGTGGCTGACCGACGCGGGCTTCGTCGAGGTGAGCCGGCAAGCGCTCGGCACGGCGGACACGCTCGTCGTCGGGCGCAAACCGCACGCGGTCGAGCGGTGACGCCAACGGAGGGTCGGGTCAGCGCCGACTCGACCCACCGCCAAGCTGGGCCCACAGTTGACGCTCCACCGGGGACGGCGGCAGGTGTGGTACGAGCCGCTCCGGATGTCCGGGCATCGGCGCACCGCCCTCGGCGGCCGCCTCCGGTAGCAAGGTGGTGAACAACATCTGACCCATCGCCGACAGGCCGTTCGCAATGTGGCGCCCGACAGTGCGCAGCATCCTTCGCAACGTCTGCCTCCTCCGGTATCCGTGGACTCGATGTCCGTACACGGTCCGGTGACGCGTTGGGGTCCGCCTCGAACGATGCTCCAGCCGGTCGCTCGGGTTCCCTTGGGCTGGATCTGCGCCGACCGAAGGTCCAGGCGCCTCGCCAAAGTCTGCGTCACGCGCTCTTGCCGGGGTCCAGCAGCGAGCAGAGCTGGGCTTGTTCGTCGGGCGTGAGCCGTACGTCCGCCGCGGCGAGGTTCATCTCCAGGTGGGTCAGGTTGCGCGTGCCCGGCAGCGCCACGATGTCGTCGCCCTGTGCCAGCAGCCAGGTGAGCGCGAGCCGGGCCAGGCTCAGGTGCCGCAGTGACGCGAGCCGCTCGGCCGCCTCCGTCACCGCGCGGACGCGTCCGAAGTTCTCCGGCCAGAAGCGCGGGTCGGCCCACCGGTAGTCGCCCTCGGCCAGCTGGTCGGGCGAGGTGAACCTGCCGGTCAGCAGGCCACGGCCCAGCGGGCGGTACGCCGCCAGCCCCACCCCGAGTTCCCGCGCGGTCGGCAGGATCTCCGCCTCGATGCTCCGCTCGAGCAGCGAGTACTCCGCCGCCACCACGGTCACGGGGTGCACGGCGTGTGCGCGCCTTAGCTGTTCGGCATCCACATGCGACAGTCCAATGTGGCGTATCTTGCCGGCGGCCACCAGCGCGGCCAGCGCCCCCATGCTGTCCTCGATCGGTACGTGGGGGTCCACGCGATCGAGGAGGTAGACATCGAGGTGGTCGGTGCCGAGCCGGCGCAGCGTCGTGTCGCAGGCGGAAGCTACGTTCTCCGGCCGGCCGTCTACTGTGGTCAGATGCCCGTGGACCGTGTACCGGGCACCGCCTCGGCTCGTCAGTACGAACGCGTCCCGCTGGCCGCGGATGGCCCGACCGAACAGTGCCTCTACCTCTCCCGAGCCGGTCAGGTCGGTGACGTCGATCAGGGCGAGTGCGGTCTCCCGCAGCTGTGCCACGATCGCCGATACCTCGGCGGGATCGACCGTTCCGCAACCGGTCGTGAAGCTGACGGCATTGAACCCGATCGGCGAGGTCAACAGGTCCGAGCGGCCGAGCCGGCGAAGTTCCGTCGTCACCGACGACCGGCGAGGTAGTCGGCGAGGGCCGCCACGGTGTCGTAGTCGAACAGCGCCGCTGCCGGAATCTCCATCTCGAACGCGTCCTCGAGGCGGGCGTGGATCTGCAGCATCTGTACCGAGTTGACAGCGACGTCCGTCACGTAACTGGTGGGGTCGATGTGTTCGGGCTCGGTGCCGTTGGTCTCGGCGAGAAACGCGGCGAAGATCGTCTGGACGGTACAGAGTTCCGCGGTGGCCATCGTGCACGTCCCCTAACGTCGGCGGGTCCGGGAGCACCGCGAAGCTAGCCGGGATCGCTCGAGGCCTAGTCGAGCCGGCGTCGCGGTGCCGGCGTCGTGCCGTTCGCAAGCGCGACTGCATTCACTCCCGAGGTCCGGCACCTACCGTGCTCGGAACAGTCCACAAGGGACACAGTTTGCAAAAGCGAAGGGAGCCAGCCATGGCGGAGCCGCTTGTCCTGTCCAGGCGACGTGTCGTGCAGGCGGCCGTGGTGGGTACCGGGCTGGTACTCGCTCCCGGCGCGCTCACTGCCTGCAAGAGCGGTACCGGCACCGCACCACCCGCCGCACAGCCCGAGGTACCGTTCCAGCGCGTCGTGGTGGTCGACGGCGCGTTCAACGTCCGCGACCTCGGCAGCTACCCCGCGGACGGGGGCCGGCGGGTCGCCACCGGGCGCGTGTACCGCGGTGGCAGCCTCCACCGCATCACCGACCAGGGCCTCGGCCAGCTTGCCGCGTTGAAGTTGACCCAGGTGATCGACTTTCGCGGGACAGCGGAGGCCGGGGGCAGGCTCGACCGCTTGCCGCCGGGCGTGTCCGCACTGTCGGCGCCCGTCGGCGGCGCCGCCCCGCGCGGCGCCGGAGCCGTCGGCCCGCCACCGGGCGGGTTGACCGCTCCCGATCCGGCGACCGAGGCCGAGTTCCGCGGCTACGTGACCGCGAGCGAGGCGAGGCAGTCGTTCGGTACCGCCCTGCGCCACGTCGCGTCGTCGGGACGGGTGACCTTGTGGCACTGCAACTCCGGGACGTACCGCACCGGCTGGGCCAGCGCCGTTCTGCTCACCGCGCTCGGCGTACCGCGCGCCCAGGTGTACGAGGACTTCCTGCTGAGCAACGCCGCGTTCGGCGCCACGTACGCGTTCGCCGAGTACCTCGACGCCGGCTTCGGTGCGGTCACCGCCACGTTCGGCTCGTTCGACGAGTACCTGAACCGCGGCCTCGGCATCGGCCCGGACATCCAGGCGGCCATCCGCCGCGAGCTCTTGGCGTAACTATGAAGGGACTCGTTCTCTCCGGCGGCATGGGTACGCGGCTGCGCCCGTTCAGCCACTCCATGCCCAAGCAGCTCGTACCCGTGGCCAACAAGCCGGTACTCGTGCACTGCCTGGAGAACCTGCGCGAGGCGGGAGTCACCGAGGTGTGCGTCATCGTCGGTGACCGTGGCGACGACATCCGTTCCGCCGTGGCGGCCCGCGACGACCTCGGCCTTACGCTGACGTACGTACACCAACCGGTACCGCTCGGGTTGGCGCACTGCGTAACTCTGGCCCGCGACTTCCTCGGCGACGACGACTTCGTCATGTACCTCGGCGACAACGTGCTCGTGGGCGGGATCACCGGTCTCGCCGAGACGTTCCGCCAGTACCGCCCGGCCGCGCAGCTCGCGCTGACGAAGGTGCACAATCCCGAGGAATACGGCGTTGCCGAGCTCAATGTGGACGGTGGAGTCGTCCGGCTGGTGGAGAAGCCCGCCCACCCGCGCAGCGACCTCGCGGTCATCGGCGTCTACTTCTTCACCCCGGCCATCCATACGGCCATCGCCCACATCACGCCGAGCTGGCGCAACGAGCTCGAAATCACCGACGCGTTGCAGTGGCTCGTCGAGAACGGCGCCCCGGTCCGCGGCGAGCGCTTCGACGGGTACTGGAAGGACACCGGCCGGGTCGAGGATCTGCTGGAGTGCAACCAGCATCTGCTGGAGGCGACGGGTGGGCAGATCGCCGGAGCGGTCGACACGCAGAGCCACCTGGTCGGCCCAGTCGACCTCGCCGAGGGCGCGCGGGTGGTCCGCTCGCGGATCGTCGGCCCCGTCGTCATCGGTGCCGACACCGTGGTCGAGGACAGCTTCATCGGCCCGTACACCGCGGTCGGTGCCGGTTGTGTCGTATCGCAGTCGGGTCTCGAATACTCCATCCTGCTCGACGGCGCCGGTGTGCGTGGCATCTCCGGTGTCTACGGTTCGCTGATCGGCCGCTCAGCCGAAGTGGGTCGGGGCGGTGTCGTCGCCGGCCGCCACCACCGCCTCATCCTCGGCGACCACACGCGCGTCGAAATCGCCGCATGAACCCCGCCCGCCGCCCGCCACCCCCTCCGCCCCCACCCCCTTGCGTTGATCATGAACTTAGTTGCGGGGTCGACGGCGTGTCGCGTAACCAACTTCATGATCAACGCAAGGGGGTGGATCTCTACGACCCGCAGCTCTACGCGCGGGGGGAGGCGCATCGCGTCTGGCGGGCGTTGCGCGACCACACCCCGGTCCATTGGAACGCCGAGCCGGGGCCGGGGTTTTGGGCGGTGACCCGGTACCGGGACGTGCGTTGGGTGCTGCGCGACCACGAGGCGTTCACGTCGGAGCTCGGCATCGTGCTCTGGTCGCTGGGCGTACCGGATCCGGCCGCCGGCAAGATGGTCGCGGTCACCGATCCGCCACGGCACCAACGGCTGCGCGAGCCACTCGGCCGGCCGCTGACCCGGCACGCGGTCGGTGACCACGCCGGCTGGCTCCGCGCGCTGGTACGCGAGACGATCGCGCCCGCCTGGGACTGCGACGTCTGGGATGTGGCGGCCGCTTTCGCACGGCTACCCGTGGCCAGCGTGGTAAGGCTGATGGACTTCCCGCGCGAGGACCTAGAAGTCCTTCTACAGTGGACATACGCGGCCGTGGCGCCGTTGGATCCGCACTACCGCACCGGCTCGATGGAGAGCACCCTGCTGCGGGCGCACCACGAGATCATGAACTATTTCCGCCGCCGGGTCCGGGAACGCCGGGCGGCACTCGGTACCGACCTGCTCAGCCACCTGCTCACCGTCGACGCCGGCGGCCGTCCGATGACGGACGAGGAGGTGATCGTCAACTGTTACAACGTCTTCCTGGGTGCGGCGGTCACCACGTCCCAGGCGATCGTGTCGACGCTCATCGCGGTCGCCGAGCAGGGCGGTGGCGAGGGCCGGTGGCCGGTCGACGCGCCGACGTCGACCGCTGTCGAGGAGGCACTGCGCTGGTCGTCACCGACGATGAACTTCCTCCGGCACGCGAAGCACGATCTGGAACTGCACGGCGTGACCATCCGCGCGGGCGATGCGGTTCTCGCGTCGATCGCGTCGGCGAACCGGGACGAGCGCGTGTTCGATCGCGCGGATGTCTTCGACCCGGCCCGTACGCCGAACCCGCACCTCGCGTTCGGCGGCGGTGCCCACTACTGCGTGGGGCAGAGCCTCGCCCGGCTGACCCTGCAGCTCGTGTTCGAGGAGTTCTTCACGCGGTTGGAGTGCTTCGAGCTCGCCGAGCCGCCGGTACGCCTCGTCTCGAACCTCGCCGCCGGCGTCGTCAGCGCCCCGATGCGCCTGAAGCTCCGACCGCGATGAGTTCAAGCCAGGTGGCCGACCAGGAAGTCGGCGGTATCGGCGAACGCCTTGGCCTCGTTCTCGCGCTTGGTGAAGCCGTGCCCCTCGTCCTCGTACACGTCGTAGCGGACCTCCACGCCTCGCTCCCGTAGCGCGTCGACGATCTGGTCGCTCTCGGTCTTGACGACGCGCGGGTCGTTGGCGCCCTGGATGACGAACAGCGGCGCGCGGATCGCGTCGACGTACGTGATCGGCGACCGCGACAGCAGGAAGTCCGCCTCGGTCTCCGGGTCGCCGACCCACGCGGCCATCATCGCGCGCCACGTCGGCGGTACCGCGCGGGCGAACGTCACCAGGTTGCTGGGCCCGACGATCGATACGCCGCACGCCCAGTACTCGGGCAGCCGGCTCAGGCACGAGAGGGTCGCGAAGCCGCCGTACGAGCCACCGAAGACGCCGATGCGCTCCGGGTCCACCCAGTCCAGCCCGCGCAGGTAGTGCGCCGCGGCCTCGAAGTCGCCGAGTTCGGCGCCGCCGAAGTCGCGCAGGATCAGCCGCTGGTACGCCGTGCCGTACCCGGTCGAGCCCCGCACATTGGGCGCGAGCACGCCGATGCCGTTGGCGACGAGGTACTGGTACAGCCCCGCGTAGTTGTACCGCGGGCGTTCCTGGGCCTCCGGTCCACCGTGGATGGACAGCAGCACGCCACGCGGTCCCTCCGCCGCCGGACGGTACAACCAGGCGGGGATCTCGCGTCCATCATGCGTGGGGTACCGGATCAGGGTCGGCTCGGCGGTGGCGGACGCCGCGACCGGGCGGGCCTCCGTGAGCCAGCGCAGCCGGCTGGCTGTCGCATCGGGAATCGGTGCCAGATCGGCGAGCGCGATGTTCGTCGGCCGGGTCGCAGTCTCCAGCATCAGCGCGAGCTGGTGGCCGTCGGCCGAGAGCGAGATGCGGTCTACACCACCGGCCGGCAGCGGTGGCACGCTGAGGTTCTCCCCGGTCACCAGGTCCCTCGCGTACAAGCGGGACGTACCGTCCACATTGACCGTCCACACCAGAGTTCGGCCGTCCCGGGACAGGTCAGCATGCTCGATGTCCCAGTCCGGGGTCTCCAGCCAATGCAGCGAACGGTCGGCCAGGTCGTAGCGGGCCAGCCCGAGGAAGTCCCGGCCGGCGTCGCTACCGATCAGGAACCCGGATCCGTCCGCCAACCATGCCCCGGGCGCGTACTGTGCCGGCGACGGCCCGCCTTCCAGTGGCAGGATCTGCTCCGTATCACCTTCGAGCGTGACGAGATGCGCGACGTGGTCGGTGTTGCCGCGCAGCTCGACGACTGTGAGCCGGGAGCTGTCCGGCGACCATCTGCCCGGGAACACCATGCCGCCGGCCTCGTACACCCGCCGCACCTCGCCGGTGGTCAGGTCCTGCACGAGGACATCCTGTGCGGTCGGGTCGCGGTCGTTGCCGCCGTACGCGACCCACCGGCCGTCGGGGGATACCTCGCCCAGGAAGTACTGCACCTTCGGGGTGTCGGTCAGCGTGGTCACCTCGCCACCGTCGACGGCCACCCGGCGCAATTGGTAGAACTCGTCACCCTGCGAGTCGGCGAGGAAGATCAGCGAGCTGCCGTCCGGCGTCCAGGAGATCTCCCGGACGGTGCTGTCCGTGTACGCGGTCAGCCGACGCCCCGCCCCACCAGCCTCGACCGCCTGGACAACCAGGTCGTACTGGCCAGATGAGTTGTCGGCGTACGCCACCAGGGTGCCGTCCGGGGACAGCGCGAGAGTGGGCTGGAAGCGGCGGTCCGGCCGGAAGTCCGCGTAGCTCGTCATGTCCCGCGAACTTACCAGTGACGACTGAGAAACTTGACCGAAGAGAGCGCTCCCACGCATGCTGTCCGCTGTGCAGAATTCGATCAAGCCGCAGCTGACCACCGAGGAGATCCAGGGGCTGGTACGCCGCGGCCTCGGGACACCCGTCGATGTGGTCGAGACGGTCGAGTTCACCGACGGGTTCTTCAGCGCGGCGTTCGGCCTGCGCCTAGGGGACGGGCGGGAGCTGGTGCTGAAGGTGGCGCCGCCCAGAGAACTGAAGCTGATGCGGTACGAGTTCGAGCTGATGCGTACCGAAATCCACTTCTACGAGCGGGCCGGCGCTGCCGGCGTACCGTTGCCTGGTTTGCGTTTCGCGGATCCGGACGCCGGCGTGTTGTTGATCGACCGGCTGCGCGGCCGGACCCTGGCATCGGTCAAGCAGGAGATACCCACCGCGGACCTGATCGAATTGCGCCGCGAGATCGGCCGGTGTGCCGCGGCGATCACGGCGATCAGCGGCCCGCTGTTCGGCTACCCGCGGCTCGACGGCCGCACCCGTTCGACGAGCTGGCGCGAGAGTTTCCTGGCGATCGTCGACGACGTCCTCACCGACGCCGTCGAGCTGGACGCGGAGTTGCCCGCGCCGGCGGACCAGATCGCGGCGGCGGTGCGGCGGCACGCGGACCTGCTCGACGAGGTGACCACACCGGCGCTGCTGCACTACGACCTGTGGGACGGCAACATCTTCGTCGTCGAGGAGGGCGGGCGCTGGCGGATCGAAGCGATCATCGACGGCGAGCGCGCGTTCTACGGCGACCCGATCGCCGAACTGGTCTCCGCGATCGCGTTCATCGACGAGGAACAGGGCGCGGCGGTCATCGACGGCATGCTCGGCCGGCCGCTGACCACCGACGAGCAGACGCGACTGCGGCTCTACACGGCGTACCTGTTCCTGATCCTCGTGACCGAGGGCAAGACCCGCGGCTTCGACCCGGCGGAGCACGAGCCGGTCCGTCAATGGGCGCTGGGTTACCTGAAGACCCTGCTGGCTAGCCTTTGACCGCGCCCTGCAAACCTCCGACGATCTGCCGCTCGGCGAGGGTGAAGAACAGCAGGGCCGGCAGCATCGCCAGCGACGTGAAGGCGAGGATCCCCGCCGTGTCGGAGGTGTACTGCGTCGAGAAGTTCTGAACACCCAGCGGCAACGTGTGCAGGTTGACGTCGTTGAGCACGAGCAGCGGCAGCAGGAACGCGTTCCAGCTCGACACGAACGCGAGTACTCCGACCGTGACGAGTGCGGGACCCGACAGCGGCAACAGGATGCGCCAGAAGAAACCGAGCCGGCTGCTGCCGTCGATGTACGCGGCGTCCTCCAGTTCGGTCGGGATGGCGAGCAGGAAGGGCCGCAGGATCACGATCGTGACGGGCAACTGGAAGGCGACCTGCGGAAGGATCACGGCGTAGTACGAGTTGATCAGGCCCATGTCGCGCAGCATGAGGTAGAGCGGCAGGATCGCCGCGCCCGCCGGGAAGAGGAAGCCGAGGGTGAAGTACGTGTAGAGCAGCTCCCGGCCGCGGAACCTGTACCGGGCGAGCACGAACGCCGCGCAGACGCCCAACGCCATCACGCCGAGCGTGGTACCGAGGGCGATCACCGTGCTGTTGATTGCCTGCGTCCAGAACCGTCCCTGGCTCAGCACCCGCCCGTACGTGCTCCACACCCACGGGTCGGGCAGCCCGGCCGGGTCCGCGTTGATCTGAGGGGTGTCGCGGAAGCCCCCGAGGATCACGTAGAGCACCGGCACCATCGACACCGCGGCGATCGCCAGCGCCAGCGCGTACGTGAGTGGACTGCTCCAGTTGATGGGGCGGCGACTGGTCGATGCGGGCGCGGTCATGCTCAGTTCGCCCTTCCGGTCAGCGCGCCCTCGATGTCCCGGCGCAGCACGAAGCGCTGGAACAGCAGCGCCGCGACGAAGGATATGCCGAACAGGATCACTGCCACGGAGTTGCCGTAGCCCCACAGTCGGGCGAAGAAGCCGTTGTCGACCATGTAGGTGGCCATGGTGTTGGCGGCACCGAGCGACCGGGTCGACGGCGCGGCGACCACCCAGATGATGTCGAATTGCTGCAGCGAACCAATCATGGACAGGAAAATCCAGATCCGGATCGTGGGCCCAGCAGCGGGAGCGTGATGTGTCGCTGGATCTGCCACCAGCTCGCGCCGTCGATGGCGGCCGCCTCGGACAGCTCATGGGGCACATTGGACAGTCCGGCCAGGAACAGGATGATGGCGAAGCCGATGTACTTCCACGTGAGGATGAACAGCAGCGTCCAGATGATGAGGGGCAGGTCGGACAGCCACCCGCGCACCAGGCCGCCCAACCCGAGCGCCCTCAGCAGCGTGTCGGCGCTGCCGTCGCTCGCCAGGATGAGCCGCCACATGATGCCGACGGCGACCTCGGCGAGCACGAACGGGACGAGCACCAGTAACCGGAAGAAAGCCCGCCCGCGGAAGCGACGGTTGAGCACGAGGGCTATGCCGATGGCGAGGGGTACCTGCACCAGCAGCGACCCCACGACGATGATGATGTTGTTCCACAGCGCGTCGCGGAAGATGGGGTCCTCGAAGGCGAGGCGGTAGTTGCGTAGTCCGACGAACTCGGTGGGCGGGCCTGCCCCCCGCCATCGGAAGAGGCTGTAGTAGAGGGCGAAGCCCATCGGTACCAGCACGAACATCGTGTAGACGACGAGCGCCGGCGTGGTGAGTCCGATGATCTCGTACCACTTACGCCGGGTACGAGCGGCGCGGGTGGACTGACCCCCGGTCGGCCGGGGCCTGGCCGGCCGCGCGGATGCGCGGTCGGCCAGGCCCACTGACTCGCTGGTACGACTCACTTCTTCGCGGCCGCCTTCATGTCGTCGACCACCTTCTCCGCAGTGCCGGATCCGGCGAAGATCGCGACGATGCCGTCGTTCATCGCGGTACCGACCGTGCTGCCGTACGCCGTGTCGAGCCACAGTTGCACGTAGCTCGCCTCGTTGGTGGCCTTCAGGATCGACTGCAGAACGGGCTCGGAGATGCCGGTCTCGGCGCCCTTGGCGACGGGGAGGCCGACGTTGATCGCGGCGTAGTCCTTCTGGACCGCGGGGCTCACGATGTACTTGAGGAACTCCACGCACTCCGCCGGTGCGTTCTTGGCGCAGGCGAACCCGTCGCCGCCACCCAGGGCCGCCTTCGGGTCGCCGGGCGCGCCGGAGATCGCCGGGAACGGGAACCAGCCGATGTTCGGCTTCATGGCCGTCCACGAGTCGCCGGCGAGGGTCTGCATGACGCCCAGGTTCCAGTCGCCCATGAGCTCCATCGCCGCCTTGCCCGTGGCGACCAGGCCGGCCGAGCTGCCCGCGCCCTGCTGAGACACCGTGGCGATGAAGTTCGGCTGGAACGGCTGGATGCCGATGAAGTCCTTGAGGTCACTGCCGGCCTTCACGAAGCACGGGTCGTCGAACACCTTCTCGAGCGTCGCCTTCTTCAGGGTGTCGACCGAGCAGGCCCGCAACGCGAAGTTGTACCAGTAGTGTGCGGCGGGCCACTTGTCGCCGGCGCCCACCGAGATCGGGATGACGTTCTTGGCCTTCAGCTTGTCGACCGCCTGCTTCAGCTCGTCCAGCGTGGTCGGCGGAGCCGTGATGCCCGCGTCGGAGAACAGCTTCTTGTTGTACCAGAAGCCTTCGATGCCCATCCGGAACGGCAGGCCGTACTGGCGGCCCTGGACCTGCCAGATCGCGGCCGAACTGCCGATGTTGGTTGCCTCGGTCTTGGTCTGGTCGGTGATGTCCTTCAGATAGCCGGCTTCCACCTGGTCGACGATTTCGCCGCCACCCCATGCCTGGAAGATGTCCGGCGGGTCGTTGCTCAACAGCGCCGCGGGGATCCGGGTGCGCTGAAGCTGGTTCGTCTCGATCGCCTCGATCTGGATCGTGACGGTCGGATGAGCGGTGTGGAAGTCGGTGGCGACCTTCTGCCAGAACGTCTTGCCTGGCCCCTCGTCGGAGGCGTTGTGCCACCAGGTCAGGGTCACGGGGTTCGCGTACAGCTGCCCTTCGGCTGGTGCCTCGCTGCCCTTGGTGCATGCACCGAGCAGCAGCAGGGTGGTCGTCGCCATCAGCGCCATGGCGGTGCGCACGCGGCGCGATCGTGCCATTGGACTCTCCTCAAAACGGTGTCGCGTCAGCTGACCAAACTCTCTGTCGTGGTCCGAAAGTTGTGGGGTGTGCCGCGGGCGTTGCGGCGTCATTGTGGTCGTTGGCCGGCCGTCACGGTCGAGCGGCAGACCAGCGCGGGTCCAGCCGGGTCGTCATGAGAGCGTCCCTTCGAAGAGGCCTGCACGCACAAGGCGGCCGGGATCGTAGCGTGTGCTGGGCGAACCTGGTCTCCGAAACTTTCGGTCTCGGTCTGCGACATTCTTGATGCTTGCCGCACGCTACGACGCCGTGAACAGCCGGTCAAGACCTGCCGCATTACGACTCAGGCCGTTACTTCGGGGCTAGCTCGCCTCGCGGCTGGGACGCCGGTCAGGAGGCACAATCTTCCGGAAACTTGCGGAGCGAATCATTGGACGCGGGCCTGCCGCCGGCTGACGGTGAACAGCAGAGCCGCACCCAGGGCGGCGGCCGCGAGCGAGCCGGCGAAGATACCGACCTTCGCCTGGATTATCAGTACCGGGTCGGTGAACGCAAGGTCGGTGATGAACAGCGCGACCGTGAAGCCGATCCCGCCGAGCGCGGCTACCGGCCAGACCTGTGCGGGCGGCATGCCGCTCGGCAGCTCGCCGACGCCGAACCGGCGGGCACCCAGAGCGGCGGTACCGATACCGATCGTCTTGCCGACGATCAGTCCCAGCGCCACCGCCCAGGTCAGCCGCTCACCCGCGGCCTCACCCAGGACGCCGCCCCGCAGGTCGATGCCCGCGTTGGCTAAGGCGAACAGCGGGATGACGACGTACGCGCTGACCGGGTGGAGCAGGTGTTCGAGCTCCTCGAGCACGGGCCGGCCGCGTACCGGGTGCGCCGGCGTCATCAGGCCCAGGGCCACCCCGGCGATCGTGGCGTGTATCCCGGACTCCAGGACAGCGAACCAGATGACGAGCGCTAGCGGCACATACGCCCACGGGCTCGACACCAGGCGGGCCATCATCGCGGTGACCAGCAGGCCGAGCACGGCCAGCCCGAGCCAGCTCCATTTCACCGGACCGGAGTAGAACGCGGCGATGACGACGATCGCGATGATGTCGTCCACGATCGCGATCGACAGCAGCAGCAGTTTGGCGCCGGTACCGGCCCGCGCGCCGAACAGCGCCAGGATGCCGACGGCGAACGCGATGTCGGTGGCCATCGGGACACCCCAGCCCTGCCCCGCCGGGCCACTGGGCGCCACGACCAGGTAGATGAGCGCCGGTAGCAGGACGCCGCCGAGCGCCGCCACCACCGGCAGCACGGCGGCCCGACGCTCGGTCAGCTCCCCGACGACGAGCTCGCGCTTGATCTCGAGACCCACCACGAAGAAGAAGACCGCCATCAGGCCGTCGTTGATCCAGTGCTGGAGGTCCTCGGTCACCGCCCACGAGCCGTGGCCGATCGTCAGCTCCTGGTGCCAGAAGCTGGCGTACGCGTCACCCGCCGGCGAGTTCGCCCAGACCAGGGCCGCCACTGTGGCGGCGACCAACACCAGGCCGGCCGTAGCCTCCTGGTGCAGAAACTCCACGAGTACCGGCAACCGGCGGACGAGCCGGCGCGGCACCATGGTCGACAGCCTATGATCCTCGTGCACAAAAGGTGTGCTAGTTACTCAAATGGCGAACAGAGGCGCAGGTCGCTCGGGTCAGCACGGCCCGACCGGTGCGGCGGGAGCCGCGAGCGCTGCGGACCGGTCGCATGCTCCGGCAGTATCACTTCCTTACTAGCGCGGTTTGAGGAGTGCGGAGAGGACGCCGGCCACGTCGAGGACCCGGTGGACGATGCCGCGTGGTCGGCTGATGTGGAATTGGCGGCCCGCTTCGTTGGCGGCGTTGAGACCGGTTATGAGTGTGTTGATCGCGGTGGAGTCGAGGAAGGTGACTTCGTGTAGGTCGACGTCGACTCTGGTGATACCGGGGGTGTCGATCGCGCGACGGAGGACGTCGGCGAGGGTGTCGGCGGTGGCGATGTCGAGTTCACCGTGCAGGACCAGGGTCAGTGTGTCGTTGGTGCGGTGGGTCGAGTAGTTGAGGTCCATCTCGACCACCCTCCTGTCGGTGGGCGTAGGACACGATGGGTTGGGCGGTGCTATGGCTGGCATGTTAGGTCCTGCCGAGCCCGCCAGTGCGAGCGAAGGGGGAAGGGGCCGGCAGGGCAACTAACGGACGATAACGCCGCGCCCGCGCAGATCGCCAGATCCGTTTCTTCGGTCGCGGCCGTTGTCACCTGAGTGCGTCTGGGCCCGGCTGTCGGATCTTCGGCGCCGGGATGGCGGCGGTCACGACGGTGCCGCGGCCGTCAGGCCCGTTTTCGATGATGAGTTCGGTGGTGAGTCGCCGGCAGATCCACATGCCGCGGCCGGCGTCACTGCTTCTCGGATCAGGACGGCTGTGGCCGACGGTTGGGTCGGCGATGCCTGGACCCTGGTCGGTGACCTGGCAGTACAGGGTGCTGCCGTGGTGCCACAGGCGCAGACGACCGCTGCCGCCGCCGTGCCGGACTGCGTTGTTGGCAAGCTCGCTGCCGACAATGATCAAGTGTTCGATTTGTTGGTCGGTGGCGCCGAGTTCGCTGGCGTGAGCGGCGAGGGTGGCCCGCAAGGCGTACAACCCGTTGGCGTCGAAGGAGTGGTCCACATCGACCACCTCCGGCGCCTGGGCCGCAGACCGCCGCCGGCGCGAGCGACTCGCGGGCGGGTCAGGGCTGCTGCTCATGTGCCTGCTGTACCCGCATGCTGGCGGCGGCACTCCCACCGACCAGATCGAGAACCGTGGCCACGGCCCGCCGGCAGGTCACGGTCATGCGGCGGGATGCCGGCAGTCTCATCGCGGCCGCGACGATCACCCCGGCGCAGGCGCCGTCGATGTAGTCCAGACCGGCCAGGTTGAGGTGCATGTGTCGGTCCAGGCGGGTGGACTCGGTCAACGCCTGCTCCAGGATGTCGCGGTGGCGGTAGTCCAATTGGCCGGCGATACGCACCCCGGGCGGGCTGTACTGGCGGCAGATCCGCAGCAGCGGATGTTCGAAGTAGACCTGCGCGGCGACCGTCTTGGGATGCGCCTTGGCCGCAAAAGCGAGGGTGACCGCGTCGAAGCGGTCCCGGTCGTACTGGCAGATCAGACACAGCCGTCCCTCGCCCAGCAGGCCGGTCACGGCGGCCTCGAACGCCATCAACTCACCGGCCGCGGCGAGCGGCCGGGTCGCCCACGCCATGTCAGCGGTGACCCGCAACCCGCGGTACCCTTCCCGCCCTGCCGTGGCAACCTCGCCGGCCAACACCTTGACCATCCCGACCGCGGTGACGTCGGCCGGGCCGAGCAGGGACCCGGACACTGCCGCGATGCTCAATTGGCCCCGGCGCAACGCCGCCCGCGGCCGTACCGACCGAGCCGTCAACTCATCGGCAAGTCCGTCCGGGCTGATCGTATCCGTCCAGCACACCACCTTCTGGCCCGAGCGCAAGCCGTCCCGCACGAAGGCCGCCACCAGATCCAGTCGCTCTTCGGCATCGGTGAACGTCAGACAGGCATGATCACCTGTATCGACCGCATCCGTCGTGACCGCATCCGTCATCCCGACCGTCCGCAAATGCTCGAAGGTGACACCACGCTAGAAAATCTCGCTGGTGTGCGGAGCCCCGCCGCAGCAGCATCTTGCCAGTGTGGCGCGCCGGCCGCCGGGCCGCCCGGCGGACCTTCGTCCGGTGCGGGTTCGTCGGGGGCGCGCCAGCCCAGCAGCAGGGCGGCGGGTGAGGGACGGTGGGACGGCCATCAGCCGACAGGCGCGGGTACTGGGGCCAGACGGGTCGGACCCGCTCGGCGTCGAACTTGGTCGCGTCGAGCATCTCGAGCAGCGCCATGGGGGCCGTGGTCGATACCGACCGTGCGTCGGCGTGCGAAGACCGCCGATATTGGTCATGGCGAATACGCCGTCTGCCAGTACGGCAAGGCTCGCTTCGCGAGCTCGCGAGCGAGACCGACTAGCTCGGACTGCGCGGCCTTGCGAAGCGAAGCGGCGCAGTTTCGTGATCAGAGCACCCGGCGGGGCGCCGCGGTCGCCGCCGCGGCACCCCACCGCCGGGGGTGCGTCTCGGTCGCCTCCCCGATGGTCAGGCGGCTCTGCGCCGCCACCACCACCGGCGGCCAGCAGTACTGCCAGCGCTGGCCATGGCGAGTTCTTCGGCCTGCTCCTCGGCCTTGGCGGCTTCGGCGCCCTGCATCATCGCGCCTGCCGCGAAGGTGTAGGCCCGGGTCCAGGCACCTTCGATTTCCGGTGTCCAGGCATCGCCGGCGAACCTGCTCAGCGTCGCGAGCAGGATGTTGCCGACCGCGGCGTAGTGGTCCATCTCTGCGCCGTACCGGACGTGGTTGCGTCCCATCGTGGTGAGTGCGGGCATCAGCTGCTCGGGCGTGTCATAGTGCGTGACGAGCGCAATGATCGCCTTGAGCAACTTCTCCCGCTGCATGTCCATCACCGGCGGGAAGAGTGAACGTACGGTGGGGTGCTCAGCGAACAGTTGGTCGTAGAACGACGCGACCAACTCGTCCGCTCGGGGTGCTACGAGGGCCAGACTCGCTTGCAGCAGCCTGTGGTCCTCGGTCCTCGTGGAAATGTCCATGGCCGCCTCCCCGACGCCATTGACGGTGATGAAAACGAGCGCTCCGGTGGGTACCGGGGTGCGCTCGTCACAGAGAGAATATGATTCGATACTGCTCGTTACAAGAGGTGCTCGGGATAGAAGTCAACTCGGCACATTCCGCTGATAGTGCACGCTGCAAGTTGCACATATAGAAATACGTCAGCGTCTGCCCCGGCTCAACCGTCCTCGCTTCGCCGCCCGCCGGGCTTCCTCGTACGCCGCCCGGTAGACATGCGCCTCCTCGGTCGCCTGTACCGCCTCGTCGGCCAGCGCTCGGGCCGCCACCTCCGCGATCTCCGCCTCCCGGCACAGGTGACGTTCGCCGGCGGCCGCCAGCCCGTACGCCCGTTGTGCCGCATGCTCCTCGGCCCGCGCCCGCAGCAGCGTCTGGTCTTGCTGGTCCTGGCTCGCGTCCCAGCCGCCGGCCCGCTGCCACACCTCGCGCAGCTCCTCGACCGACAGGTCACCGCGCTTGAACGCGGCCAGTGCCGCGCGCGACACCTCCTGCGCCAGCGGCGGGTCGGCGCTCGGTCGCGGGGCGGGCAGGCCACGGGCCGCGGCGAGCCGGGCGTTCGCATGAGCCTGCTGCGCCTCGTCGTGCGCGCGCCACGCCTGCTCCCGCGACTGCTGCGCCTCCACGCACCGGGCCCGGGTTGCGTGGGCGATCGCGTCCACCCGGGCGGCCCGCTCGACCACCTCGGCCGCCTGCCGGATCAGCTCCTGCGCCTCGGCCCGCAGCCGGGCCAGCTCCGCGGCGGTCGGCCTCGGTGGCCCCTGCATCCACGCGAGCAGACCAACGAGCGCGAGTACGAGGAACGCCAAGCCGAGCAGTGCGGCCCAGACCGTCCACACTGGACCCAGATCCAGGTCCAACGCGACTCCGGCCATGCGTAGAGCCTACGAGCCGCGACGGAAAGGTAACACCCCGCTCACGCGCCCCCCTTGTCCGTCGATCAAGGACTTGTGCACATGGTTCGATCTCCGATTCATGTGCACAAGTCCTTGATCGACGGGGAAAGGGAGCGCTAGTGCACGGGCGTGATCGGGTCGACGACCTGCGCGGGGCGGCTGCCGTTCGGTACCGGTTGCGGTGAGCCGAAGAGGCCGACGAGACCGGACACCCAGAGCTGGCGGTACACCGTGTCGGTCGGGTTGATGACCACGAAGTCGACGCCGCTCGCCGTCGCGATGCGGTACGCCGCCACGAGCGCACCGATGCCGACGCTGTCGATGAAGGTCACGAGCCAGAGGTTGACTCGGATCTGGTCGGGCGCGGACTTCACGAGCGCCGAACTGAGCGCATCGGTCAGTTCATGAGCGGTGCTCATGTCGATTTCGCCGCGAGGGCAGATCTCGAGTGTGCCGTCTACGTGCCTACTTGTCGTGATCGACAGGCTCACGGTGTGATCCTCCGCAACTCGCAAGTGGTGGCGGGTCAGACTGGCCCTCGATACCCAGACTTAGATCCGCAAAACGTGCAACGCTGCCCTGCGACGGTAGCACGTGCGGCCGAGTCCGGTTAGCCCTCATTTGTGGTGTCGCTGTACGAACCGAACAACCGTCCGAAAAACTCGATCGTGCCATGCGCGCCGGCGCTGGTCGGCCAGGACGCCGATCAGGCCCACGAACCATACCGGTGCCAGCAGCAAGCCCACCAGCGCGCGGGCGGCCGCCTGGAGAAAGCCCAGCTCCCGCCCGTCGTTGCGCCGGACGACGGTACCGATCAGGAGGCCGCCGACGGTCTGTCCGGTGAACGACCAGGCGGTCGTGAAGTACGCCCAGGGCAGCAGCGCGGCGGCGACCCCGCACAGCACCTCCAGCCACCCCGGCGACTCGCCAGGCAGCACCTGCTCCCAGGCCACGACCGGCAGGATCCGGACCGTCAGGCACAGCACAGTGAGCAGAACCACATCCATGATCAGTCCCGTCAACCGGGACACCAGACCGGCGTACTCCTCCACGGGCTACGCCGGGCCGGCGTTCCGCTCGCGACCGATCAGGCGGCGGAAGGCCGCCTCGACCCGGTCGTCCGCGGTGGCGGTGGTCGCGCGCAGGCGGTTCGTCGCCTCGCCGATCGCGCCGCGGCTCTGCTCGACGACGAACTCCCGGATCTGGGGATCGTCCGTCAGGTCTTCGATCACGACCGGCAGCACCCGTTCCCGGATGTCGGGCATGGCGCCGTCGATGATCCGCGGGACGACCTCGGCTACGAGGTGGGGCACGAGTCCATCGATGATCTTCGGGATGATCCGTACCTGTGCCCAGGCGACGCCGTCGTCGACGGTGGCCCACAGGAACGCGACGGCGTCCGCCCGGCTGGCGGCTGCCGTGGCTCGGCCGACCTGCTCGGCGTCGGCCAGCCGGTCCCGAGTTCGCCGCAGCAACCCGGTCGGCAGCAGACGACCACCAGCTCGGGCCACGCGGTCGCCCGCCAGGCCGGCCGCG
>Ga0075429_100001272_pt1 | contig 20517 bp, 15 predicted proteins | sample RhiMetdeltSRZDD3_FD_75295 | JGI IMG/M metagenome (GOLD analysis project Ga0075429, IMG submission 75295) | Populus rhizosphere microbial communities from Tennessee, USA - Rhizosphere MetaG P. deltoides SRZDD3 | ecosystem: Host-associated > Plants > Roots > Rhizosphere > Soil | place: USA... | reverse complement strand
TTGTCCCTTGTCGGCGATAGTTTCCCACCTGCTGCCGTTACCCGAGTGAACCGGGAATTGTATACGCGGGCAGGCGGAGCACCGCCCGCACGCCACCGCCAGGGGATTGCTCCAGGGCGATGGCACCGCCGTAGAGTCCGGCGAGGTCACGGACGATCGCGAGTCCCAGTCCGGAGCCGGGCGCCTGCTCGTCGGCCCGCACGCCGCGGCGCAAGACTTCGATCCGAAGCTCCGGCGCCAGCCCCGGCCCGTCGTCCTCCACGCTGACGGCCACCACTCCGTCCCGCGCCTCGGATTGCACCTGTACCGTGCTGCGCGCCCACTGGCAGGCGTTGTCGAGGAGATTGCCGAGCATCTCGTCCACGTCCTCGCGTTGACAGCGGACCTGATGCGCCCGGTCGACATGGTTCTCGATGGTGAGGCCGCGTTCCGCGTTGAGGCGCAGGAGGGTCCGAATCAATCCGCTGGCCGCGTCGTGCAGGTCGCACCGCGCGCCTGGCAGGGATCCCGAGGCGGCGGCTCTCGCCTGGGCGAGGTGGTATTCCGTCTGGCGGCGCATGCGGTCGATCTGCTGCTCGATCGCTGCCGCCAGCTCCTGGTGCCCGGAGGCTGACATCCGCCCGGCTTCGTGCGCCAGCACGGCGAGCGGCGTCTTGAGCCCGTGCGCGAGATCGCCGGCCTTCGCGATGGCCCGCGCGACGGCGGCTTCGCGGTGCGCGAGCAGGAGATTCAGATCGTCGACCAGCGGCTGAACCTCGCTCGGATAGACCCCGTCGAGGCGGCCGCTGCGTCCCTCGCGCACGTCTGACAGGCGCTGGCGCAGTTGTTCAATCGGGCTGAGACCGCGCGTCACCTGCCAGAGACCCGCGATCAGGCAGACGACCGCGAAGACGATCAGCACGCTGGCGTGGGCGTCCGCACGAAGGTGGAAGACCCGCGGGTAGTGCGGATCGCGCAACAGGATCGCTCCCGTCGCCAGAACCCCGATGGTCAACAGGCCAAGCGTCCACAACCCTGCCCCGAGCAGGAGCCGCGAACGCAGCGACCCGAGTCTCACGCCGCACCGTCCATCCGGTATCCAAGGCCGCGAATCGTCTCGATCATCGACGCCCCGAGCTTGCGCCGCAGCCGCGCGACGAAGACTTCGACGGTATTCGAGTCCCGATCGGCGTCGCGCGCGTAGATGTGGTCGACGAGCTCCGCCTGAGACACGATGCGACCTCGATGATGCATGAGATACGCGAGCACGCGGTATTCGTGGCCCGTGAGTCGAACCGGACGACGGTCGAGGGTGACCTTCGCCGTTCGAGGATCGAGCGTCACCGCACCGCAGCGGATTTCACCACCCGGCTGCCCCGCCGCGCGGCGGATCAGCGCCCGCAGGCGTGCCAGCACCTCCTCCATGCGGAACGGCTTGCCGACATAATCGTCCGCGCCGCTGTCGATACCTTGCACCTTTTCGTGCCAGGCTCCACGCGCGGTCAACACCAGGATCGGCACCGTCACGCCGGCCTCGCGCCAGCGTTTCAGCAGCGTGAGCCCATCCACCTTCGGGAGCCCGAGGTCGAGCACCATCGCATCGTAGCGCTCGGTCTGCGCGAGGAAGTCCGCGCGTTCGCCGTCGGCCGCACTGTCGACCGCGTAGGCCGCAGCGCCGAGCGCGTCCGCCAGCTGCTGACGGAGCGCCGGTTCGTCTTCGACTACGAGGATGCGCATTTATTGATTGTCTCGCGGGTTCGCGGGTTCGCGGGCTCGCGGGCTCGCTCGGCTGCGGTAATCAGAGGCAACCGATGCCTATCCAAGCGGCTCGTTGCCTCTCACTACCCCGACTCCGAACCCGCGAACCCGCGAGCCCCCGAACCCGCGACGGCTATGCGGGACTCGCCCCCCGCTTCCCGGCTTCAACCACCAGCGACCCGCCGACCTTGACGGGCGCGTCCTGCACGGTGACGCGGTCGAGGATCTTGAAATCGGCGCGCATCGTGGCCGGCGTGGCGGTGCACGCGATGTAGCCGCGCCGGGCGCTGTGGTAGCGGATGTGCGGGTTGCCGCTGCGGACCGCTTCCCAGTTGCCGGACACGTCGCTGCCGTCGCCTGCCGCGGAAATCGACGTGTTGGTGAATTCCGTGCCGACGATCTCCGACTTCGGGTCCGTGAAGTCCAGCTTCAGGTCGGCGCCGTAATGCACGTGCACGTCGCCGGAGATCACGATCGGGTTCGAGGCGTTCGTCTCCTTGATTCGCGAGTACAGCCGTTGCCGTGCGGCCGGATACCCATCCCACACGTCCATGTTGAACCGCGCATCGGGATTCGCTTTCACGAAGTCGCGTGCGAACGAGTAGACCTGCTGCGACAGCACGGTCCAGCGCGAGCGGGCGTCGGCGAGGTTGCCGAAGACCCACTTCTCCTGTTCCGGGCCGAGGATCGTTCGCGCCGGATCCAGCGAGGCGGGGCAGGTCCTGGTGCCGTCGTTGCACGCCTGGTCGGACCGCCACTGCCGCGTGTCGAGCACGCTCAGATCGAGCAGGTTGCCGAACAGCAGGCGACGGTAGATCCGCATGTGCGGCCCCGACGGGAACGACGTCATCCTGAGCGGCATGTGTTCGTAGTACGCCTGATAGGCGGCGGCGCGGCGCAGCAGGAAGATCGGCGGCGGCGTGCCGTTCTCGTCGAGCTCGCCTGCGTAGTTGTTCTCGACCTCGTGATCGTCCCAGCTCACGATGAACGGCGCCGAACGGTGCGCCGCCATCAGGTCGGGATCCGACTTGTACTGCGCGTAGCGGTTGCGGTAGTCGACGAGCGTGTAGATCTCGTCTCCCTGGTGCTGGCGCACACGGTTCTCGTTCCGCCCGCCGTCTCCGCGTGATTCATAGATGTAGTCGCCGGTGTGAATCACGAAGTCGAACTGTTCCTGCGCGATCCGCCGGTAGCCGGTGAAATAGCCGGTCTCGAAATGACTGCAGCCGCACACCCCGAACCGCAGCTGATCGACCGGCGCTCCAGCCGCAGGTGCCGTCTTGGTCCGGCCCACCTGGCTGATCTCGTTGCCCGCGCGGAATCGATACCAGTACTCGCGGCCCGCCTCGAGGCCCGAGACCTCGACATGAACACTGTGCCCGAGCTCGGGCCGGGCCAGCGATTCGCCTTTCTGCGCAACCGTTCGGAATGCCGCATCACGGCCGACTTCCCATTGCACCGGGATCGGCACCATCGGCATCCCGCCGCCTTCGAGCGGCCGCGGCGCCACACGCGTCCACAGCACGATGCCGTCGGGTAACGGCTCTCCCGACGCGACGCCCATGGTGAACGGATACGCGTTGAAGAACATGGGCGCCTGCGCTCCGCGGGCGGCGGCCGGCCGGACGAAGCTTGCGCCGAGAACCGAGGCCAGTTTCAGAAGGTCGCGTCGCGAAACGCGCTGGAGCACACGGTCGTACAAGCCGGCCGGATTCAGCATGGGGAGCATGCTACTAAAAACACCGGCTCGCCCCTCGACAATGCTCGGGGCGACCCTGAGCGAAGTCGAAGGCTCGCGGCCCGCGGTCCGCCGCCTGCGGTCCGTTTTCGTCGCATTCGGCTGCGGATCGCGGACCGCGGGCTGCGGATCGCGGACCGCGATCAGCGATGAGGGATTTGATACTCTTTTCCGTCCATGCCTACCCATCGTGCCGTCGTCCACTATGCCCTGGAGCCGCTCGCCGTCGAGCTTCGGGAGATTCCGGTTCCGGATGTCGGCGAGAACGACGTGCTCCTGGCGGTGGGGGCGGTCTCGGTATGCGGGTCGGACGTCCACCAGGCTCACAACACGCACTCGTGGGGCGTCAACGTGCCGGTCGTCCTGGGCCACGAGTTCGGCGGAACCGTCGCGAAAAAGGGCCGGGGCGTGCGCGGGTTCCGTGAAGGCGATCGCGTCGTCAGCGAGACCGCGGCGCAGATCTGCGGCGAGTGCATGCAGTGCCGCACGGGCTGGTACAACCTGTGTCCGGCCAGGCTCGGGTTCGGCTATGGGCTGGATGGTGCGATGGCGCAGTACGTCCGGGTTCCCGCCCGCTGCCTGCATCGCATTCCCGATTCCCTTCCGTTCGACCTGGCCTGCCTGACTGAGCCTCACGCGGTGGCCTACCAGGCGATGTGCATCAACGCCCAGATCCGTCCCGGTGATGCGGTAGTGGTGCTGGGGCCGGGACCGATCGGGCTGCTGTGCGCCAGGATGGCCGCCCTGTCAGGCGCCGATCCGCTGATTGTCGCGGGCCTGGCGGCCGACGGTCCGCGCCTCGAGGCGGCGCGCGCGCTCGGGGCCACCCACACGGTGAATCTCCAGGCCGACACACTCGACGAGATCGTGCGCGCGCTCCGCCCCGACGGTGCGGACGTCGTTTGCGACGCTACCGGCGCGAGCCAGCCGCTCGAAGAGGCGATCCGGATCGCGCGCCCCAACGGGACGGTGACCAAGGTCGGCTGGTCGCCTGAGAAGCTCGCCGTGGACATGAATCCGCTGGTCCTGCGCAACGTGCGGATCCAGGGCTCGTTCAGCCACAACTACCTGGTCTGGGAACGAGTGATCCATCTCCTCGACCGCCGGTTGACGCTGCCCGACACGATCGTCGGGCTTCGCTCGCCGCTCGAAGGGTGGCGCGAGGCGTTCGACGCCATGCACGATCGGCGGGTCATCAAGTCGGTGCTGCTGCCGAACGGGCACTAACCTCACACCATGGCCTCGCTCACCGGCAAGACCGCCCTGGTCACCGGCGCAACCTCGGGGATTGGCTTCGGCATTGCCAGCCACTTCCTGTCGCTTGGTGCATCCGTGGTCATTCATGGCCGCGATCAGGAGGCCGCGAGTGAGGCGGCCGCACAACTGAATGCGGATTCGGACCGATGCACCGGCGTATCGGCCGACCTTCGCGACGTCGGTGCCTGCCGCGCGATGATGCAGGCGGCGATCGCGTGGAAGGGGGGGCTCGACGTGCTCGTGAACAACGCCGGGATGGTCGACCGCGGGTATCTCGAGAATGCGCCGGTCGAGTTGTGGGACGACATCATGGCCGTCAACCTGCGCGCGCCATTCATCTGCCTGCAGGAAGCGGTGGCGTCGATGAAAACGCGCGGCGGCGGATCGATCGTCAACATTGGATCCGTGAACGCTTACATCGGGGCGCCGAAGCTGGGACCGTACTCGGTCTCCAAGGGCGGGCTGATGACGTTCAGCCGCAACGCGGCGTCAGCGCTCAATCGCTACAAGATCCGGGTCAATCAGCTGAACGTGGGATGGACGCTCACCGACGGCGAAGACGCCGTGCAGAAACGGCAGGGCACTCGACCCGACTGGCTGGCCGATGCCGTCGCGATCATGCCTTTTGGCCGGCTGCTGACGCCGCACGAGATCGCGCTGGCCGCGGCCTATTTCGCGTCGGACGACAGCGCACTGATCACCGGCGCCGTGCTCGACATGGAGCAGGCTCCCCTTGGTGCCCCTGCCGACTGGTGACCCGCCCATGCGTGGAGTGAGGCGCTCGGCGCTTCTGCTGCTCGTTCCGGTGCTGTGGAGTGTGACCGCGCTGCAGGCACAGTGGCCGCAGTTCCGGGGTCCCGAAGGCATCGGGCTGGCTGCGAGCCGCAACCTTCCCCTGACCTGGGACGAGAGCACCAACATCCGCTGGAGGACACCGATTCCCGGCCGCGCGTGGTCCTCCCCCGTCATCCTCGAGTCGGAAATCTGGCTGACGAACGCGACCCCTGACGGGAAGGAACTGTCGGTCGTCACCGTCAACGCTGGAGACGGCAGGATCGTCCGCGATCTGAAGGTGTTCCAGGTCGACAAGCCACAGGAGGGACACCCGTTCAACAGCTACGCGTCTCCCACACCGGTCGCAGAGCCGGGGCGCGTCTACGTCACGTTCGGATCGCTTGGCACCGCGGCGCTCGACTCGCGCACCGGCAAGGTGCTGTGGCGCCGGCAGGATCTCGAGTGCAACCACTTCCGCGGCTCCGGCTCGTCCCCAATCCTCTTCCGCAACCTGCTGATCATGCACTTCGACGGCATCGACGTGCAGTACGTCGTCGCGCTCGACAAGGACACGGGCAAGACGGTGTGGAAGACGCCGCGGTCGATCGACTTCAAAGATCTCGGGCCGGACGGAAAGCCGGCCGGTGACGGCGACTTTCGGAAGGCTTTCACAACACCGCTCATCGTCGAGGTCGGGGGCCGCCCGCTCCTGATCAGCATCGGCGGCAAGGCGGCTTATGCCTACGAGCCGATGACCGGAGCGGAAGTGTGGCGTATCGAAGACCGGAACAGCCATACCCCGAGCACGCGTCCCGTGGCTGGACACGGGATGGTCTTTCACACGACCGGCTGGGACGCGACCAGGGTGAAGGCCCTCAAGATGGAAGGCAGCGGCGACGTCACCGCCACCAACGTGGTCTGGCAGTTCACGCGCTCCGTACCCCAGAAGCCATCGATCCTGCTGGTCGACGATCTGATTTTCATGGTGAATGACGTCGGAATCGTCACGTGCCTCGAAGCGAAGACCGGCACGCAGGTCTGGCAGGCACGAATTGGCGGCACGTTCTCGGCATCGCCGCTCTACGCCGCGGGCCGCGTCTATCTCTTCGACGAAGACGGCAAGACCACCGTGCTCCAGGCGGGGCGGGAGTTCAAGATCCTCGCTGAGAATCGGCTCGACAACGGTTTCATGGCGTCGGCGGCAGTGATCGACGACGCGTTGATCCTGCGCACGACGACTGACCTGTACCGGATCGAGCTTACGAAGTAAGTTTCTCGATCGGGATCCGAGGTCCGGGGTCCGGGGTCCGAGGTCCGGGGTCCGGGGTCCGGGGTCCGGGGCCCGGGGCCGGTGGTAATCAGCGGCAACAGGCACAAATCCAGCGGCTGGTGGCTTCTGAGTGCCACTGGCTTCGGATCCCGGACCCCGGATCCCGGATCCCGGATTTACCGTCTGAGAAGTCCAGCGATAATCCCGACCGCCTCCTTCATCACCTCCGCCGGATGACCGCACGCGATCCGGATGCAGGTGGCGTACTGGCCGCTCGGCGAGAACACCGCGCCCGGCAGGATGTGGATCCCCGCCTCTGCGGCGCGCCGCTGGACGTCGGTGCCATCGTAGCCCTCGGGCAACTGGATCCACAGCACGAACCCCCCCTCGGGACGATTCACTCGTGTGCCCGCGGGGAACAACCGCAACACTTCCTGCCGCGCGACGTCGACCGATCGCGACAGCGCGCCGCGAAGCCGCTTGAGGTGCGCATCGAGCGCGCCCGACTCGAGGAACTCCGCCATCGCGAGCTGCGGCAGCGCCGCGCCGGCGACATTGGTCAGCCGCTTCAGCCGCTCGACCTCGGCGTGCCAACGGCCGGCATGGGCCCACCCGAGATTGAAGCCCGGCGCAATGTAGTGCGCAAGCGAGCAGCACTGCATGACGATGCCCTGCGTGTCGAAGGCCTTGAGAGCGCGCGGGCGCTCACCGCTGAACAGGAGGTCGCCGAACGTGTCGGTCTCGATGATCGCGATGTCGCGCGAGGCGGCGAACTGCACCATCGCCGCCTTGTGCGCGTCGGACACCGTATCGCCGAAGGGATTGTGGCAGGTCACGTTGACGATCATCGCCTTGACCCGATGCCGGCGCGCCGCGCGATCGAGCATGCCGAGATCGATGCCCTCACCGGGCACGTGCGGCACTTCGAGCGCGCGGATGTGCATGGCCTGGAGCGCTTCGAGCGTCTCGAAACACCCGGGACTCTCGACCGCGATGATGTCACCCGGGCCCGCGACCGCGCGAATCGCCAGCGCAAGCGCCTCGGTGGAGCCCGACGTGACCAGAATGTCGTCCGGACTGCAGGACGCACCCTGACGGAACACCAGCCGCGCAATCTGCCGGCGCAGCCGCAGGTTGCCGCGCCGGTCCTCGTATCGCACCGCGTGATCGCCAAACGCCGAAAGCGCCAGACGCAGCGAACGATTCAGGCGATTCATGGGCAGGAGCGCCGATCCCACGACGGCCGGCCCGAGCTCGAGGACGTCGGCCCGTGCCGCGGCCGCGGTGTGGGCGCTGTCGATGCGCACCGGCACGGGTCCACGAACGCGGGTCGCCGCATCGGGCAGGGCCCCCTCGTCGCGAGGCGGCCGGCTCACGTAGAAGCCGGACTTCGGGCGCGCCCGCACGTAGCCCTGACGCTCCAGCCAGGCGTAACACCCGATCGCCGTGGCGACGCTGATCCGGTGAGTGGCCTGCAGCTGGCGCACCGACGGAAGACGGTCGCCGACGCGAAGGACCCCCGCGCGCATCTGCCGCTCGAATCCGCGGGCGAGCTGCAGATACTTGGGATGCGCGCGCGTGAACGTCTCCTCGACTGGCTGAGCTTGCATGACTCTCCGACTGTATCGGATCACCACCGGCCGGCACAGAGGCAATCCGGCGACGCGGCGACAGGTACAGATGAATCCCCTACCCGCGTGCGCGGAGTCACCTGCAGGCTACGACTTCGTGAGAAAAAGTGGACAGGGACGACGCGCCGATCAGCGGAGCTGAGCGGCGGTGATCCCGTGATTGTAGGTATTGGCGATCTTGCACCAGTGGGCCAGCCACTCGTGCCCGGCAACCGCCTCGGCACGCGTGCGGCTCCAGCGTTCTTCGCCGTCGAGGAGTCCGCCAAAGACGCGCGTTTCGAAGAGTGGTGGCGCCTCTCCGCTCTCGTTGGTTTCCCCGACGCCGCGGAACGTCGTCAACAGGGTGATGCCGGACGAAATGACGGTGCGGGCCACGTTCCGGTCGGCATGCTCGAACCAGCGGCTCCACGCCTCGATGTCCGGCTCCAGCCTGGGCTCGCCCTGCTCGTTCAGGACAAAATAGCCATCCATCTGCCACCTCTTGCCCGGCGCGTGCCCACTGTGGTGTCGTGCGCCGGCACGCTCCCTGGAAGGAACGTGTCAGTCGGCGCTAATGCAATTGGTCGTCCAGATGGGCTCTCCCGCTCATCGGTCGAGTCAGCCGCAACTTTCGCGGCACCCGCGCCGACAGTGTTGGTTGTGTCGACGTGTGAACCGGCGCCGGTGTTCACTTCCCGAACGCCACTGACGGGACTGTAAGTGGCTGACAAAAGGGTCGAGTCATGTCTAGACGGCCCGAGATGAGCCATCCCTGCTCCGTCGACTCCGCTCGGGACGACGGTGCGCCCGCCGAAGGGGCCTCCATCCTGATCGCCGGCGCCGGCATCTTCGGGCTGGCTGCGGCATGGGAGCTGCGGCGGCGCGGCTGGACCGTGACGGTGCTCGATCCCGGACCGATTCCCCGGCCCTCCGCCGCAAGCACGGACGTGAGCAAGATCGTGCGCGCGGACTACGGTGCCGATCATCTCTATACCGAGATGGCGGAAGCCGCGCTCGCCGGATGGGATCGCTGGAATGCGCGCTGGGGAGCTTCGCTCTATCACGAAGACGGATTCGTGGTGCTGGCGTCCGAGCCGATGTCGCCAGGCGGCTTCGAATACGAAAGCTTCGAGAGTCTTCAGCGCCGGGGGCATCCGGTCGAGCGGCTCACCAGCGTGGATCGCACGACAACGGTTCCAGCGTGGTCGCCGATCGCGTATCCCGATGGATACCTCAATCGGCGTGCGGGATGGGTCGAGAGCGCGGCTGTCGTAGCCCGCGTCGCGAACGAAGCGCGCGCGGCGGGCGTGCGGATCGTGGAGAACACCACGGTCGGTGAGTTGCTGCCCGGCTCAGGACAGGTGACGAGCGTGCGGACGCGCGAAGGGGTGGTTCACTCCGCGGACTTCGTATTGATTGCCGCCGGGGCGTGGACACCCAAGCTGCTGCCGCACCTCAGCGATGTCCTCCGGACGACCGGCCAGCCTGTCGTGCACGTCGAGGCGGGCACCGATCCGCGGTGGCGCGCCCCGATGTTTCCCGTCTGGGCCGCCGATATCGCCCGAACAGGCTGGTATGGGTTTCCAGCGCTTCCGAACGGCGCCCTGAAGATCGGTCATCACGGCAGCGGGCACACCGTGGATCCGGATTCCGCGAGAACGGTTCCCGCCGATCACGAGCGGCGGGTTCGCGAGTTCCTTCGCGAGCAGCTGCCGGGATTGGCAGATGCGCCGATTCGCGAGTCCCGGCTTTGCCTCTACTGCGACAGCTTCGACGGTGATTTCCTGATCGACCACGATCCCGGACACCCGGGGCTGGTCGTTGCCGCAGGCGACAGCGGTCACGGGTTCAAGTTCGCGCCCATCCTCGGCCCGCTCATCGCCGATATCGTCGAGCGCCGCGCGAACCCGTGGGCCCCGCAGTTCCGATGGCGAGCGCGAGGGCCCGATCGAAGAGAGGCGGCACGGGCTGATGTCTAACTACGGACTGTTCTGGTGATTCCTAGTGTCAAATCCCAAGATCCAAATCCCAAGCTCCAACGCACTCCCAAACGCCAAATCCCAAGCCAACTCTCCAACCCGGTTGGGAATTGAATTGGGAGTTGGCTTGAAATTTGGGATTTGGGAGTCCGTTGGGATTTGGAGCTTGGAGCTTGGGATTTGACACGCTAGAAATAACCGGGACACTCCACTAGAAATACTTCCCAAGAAACGTCAGGAACGCTTTCCAGTCGGCCGGCGTCGCCGTGTGGCCGCCCGTGTGATAGTGCCAGCCGAGATCGCCGGCGGTGAGCGGCGAATCGAGCGCCGGCAACTCCGTCGTACCGAGATCCTTCTTGGCGAGCAGCCGGTAGACTGCGCCCGCCGCCACGGCGGCCTTGAACATGCCCACGGGATCCGCCCACTGATCCGCCGTGCCGCCGGTAATGAACACAGGCCGCGGGGCGCTCAACGCGATCAGCATGTGGGCATCGACCGGCATGTCGTTCCAGCGGCCCGGGAACTGCTGGAACGCGGGGGCGAACTGCCATGCGAAGTTCTGCGCCATGTCGTCGACCGTCTCCCCCCAGTCGCGACGGGCGAGCGCCGCGCCCATTTCTCCCGAGCAGCTCGAGAACACCGCGGCAACGCGTTCATCCTTCGCCGCAGCCCACAGCACGGTCTTCCCGAGCCGTGAATGCCCGAAGATGGCAATGCGCTTCGCGTCGACGGCCTTGTCGGTTTCGAAGTAGTCGAGGATGCGGCTCACGCCCCAGGACCAGACGGCGATCGTGCCCCACTCGTCCGGCGGCGGTGTGGTGCCGGCCGCCCGGCCCGCGGCCGACAGCGCCATCACGGCGTCGGCGGCTGTCGTCGCGCGATCGGGCTGGATGTCCGCGTAGCCAACCGTCGCATATCCCCAGCCGCGCGCGAGGATTTCGTCGGCGAGCGCTGGATCCGCATGCGCATTGGACCCGGGGCCCCTGGTCGCCGTGCCCGGCGCCCCTCGACTTGTGCTCGGGGCGCCCCGAGCTATGTCGACGGGCGGTGGTGGAGGGCCGCCACCGAAATTCACGAGCAGGATGACCGGCACAGACTTCTGAGCGTTCGCCGGTGTCGTCAGCGTGACCGTAATGCGCGGGCCGTCCGCGCTCGGGCCAACGGCGCCGACGATCTTCTTTCGTACCGCCGCGCCGTCGCGCGCCTTCGGATCCGTCTCCGCGACCTGCCACGTCACCTTCGGCGCCGTCGGTGGGATGCGACCGTAGATGTTCGCCTCGTACAACGCGAGGATCTCCGCCCGCCGCGAGCGCCACGCGTTCGCGTCACGCACCGGCCGCCCCGCGGAGGTCATCAGCGGATCCGGCAGCGTGTAGGTGCCGGTCTTCGTTTCGTCGTAGTTCGAGACATGACCGGTCTTCAGCGCCTTGCGGAGGGGGTTCCCATTCGCATCGGATCCAAGGTTGGTGGGATTCGCGGGCGCGGCCGACTGTGTTGCAGGAGCTGGCGCCGGCGCCGACTGCTGCTGCGCCGTCACGACGAGTCCCAGCGTCACTACGCCAACGGCGGCAATGAGAAGACGAGAGAGCATGCAAGCGCCTCCCTCCTTCGCCCGCCTGCGCCTTCGGGCTTCGGCGAGGCAGGCTCCCCGGAGTTGGGGGCTTCCAACGATGGGACTACCGGCTACCGGACCCGCCTTCGCGCTTCCCGCTTCGGCGAGGCAGGCTCCTCGGCGGCGAACCCGCGAACCCGCGAACCCGCGAACCCGCGAACCCGCGAACCCGCGAACCCGCGAACCCGCGAACCCGCGAAGAAGATACTACTCTTGTCTCAGGGCGGCCGCCGCCTCGATGCGCGTAGCGCGCCGGGCGGCGCCGATGGTGGCGAGACCAACGACGGCGATGAGGATGGCGACCGTCGCGGCGAGGGTCTTCGGATCCCAGGGGCTGATCTCGAAGAGCATCGTCCGGAGGAACTGCGACAGAACGAAGGCTGCGGCCAGTCCGACCGCGATGCCACCGACCGTCAGCCGGACCGCCTGACCGAGAACGAGCGCGACGACGCGCGCGGCGGTGGCGCCGAGGGCGATGCGGACGCCAATCTCGTGGGTCCGCTGGCGCACGCTGTAAGCGATGATGCCGTGCAGGCCGAACGCCGCGAGCAGCAGCGCCATCACGGCGAAGGCGTTGATCAGGCGCGTCGCAAACCGCCGCTGCGCGAGTTGCGCGGCGATCAGGTCTTCTCCGGTACGGACGGCGTAGAGAGGCAGGTTCGGATCGGCCGCCTGCACGGCCTGTTCGACCACTGTTGCCGGTGGTGGCGCTCCGTCCCCGCGCGCGACGATCGCGAGTGACAGGGTCGAGACCTGGAACAGCGACCGGTAGATCTGCGGCCGGATGGGCGTATCCAGCGCGTCCTCCTTCACGTCTGCGACGACTCCAACAATCGTGATCCATGGGGCCGACGGCGGCGCGAGGCCCCTGGCGTTCACGAACCGGAACCGGCGTCCGATCGCCTCTTCGCTCCGGAAGTACGTCCGCGCGAACGTCTCGTTGATCACTGCGACAGGCGCCGTGCGCTCGTCGTCTCGATCTTCGAGCAGGCGGCCCTTCATCAGTCGCGCCCCAAGTGCGGGAAAGTAGCCCGCGGTCACCGACATCGACGTGGCGGTGGTCAGGTCGTCCTGATTCGGCGTCCAGCCCTCGACCGTAAACGCCGGTGACCCGGTGTCACGCGTCGCCGGCAGCGCGGTCGCGATGCCGGCTGCCCGCACGTCCGGGGAACTGCCCAGGCGCTCGAGGATGTTGCGGATGACCGCCACCCGCTTCGGGTGTTCGAAGTACGGGCCGGCGGAGGGCTCGTTCGGCTGCGGCAGCCACACGCGCATGGTCAGCACTTCGCTCGTGGCGAACCCGGTGTCCACCGACTGCAGCTTCCACAGGCTTCGCACCAGCAGGCCCGCCCCCGCCAGCAGCACGAGGGCAATCGCGACCTGCGCCACGACCAGGACGTTGCGGGCCCGCGCGCGCGCCCCGCCCTGCACGCCTTTGCCGGATGACTTCAGATGCTCGCTGACGTCGGTGCGGGCCGACTGGAGGGCCGGTCCGATCGCGACCAGCAGGCCGGCGACCACGGCCGTCAACATCGCGAACAGGAAGACGCGCTGATCGACGGCGATATCGGCGACGCGCGGCAGCCGGTCCGGCACCAGCCGCAGCAGCAGATCGACGCCCCACAGGCTGGCCAGGAACCCGAAGGCCCCGCCGGCCACCGCGAGCACGATCCCCTCGACGAGCACACTCGAGATGATCCGCCAGCGCGACGCGCCGAGCGCGCGTTGAACCGCGATTTCACGCTCTCGCGCCACCGCCCGGATCAGCAGCAGATTGGAGATGTTCGAGATCGCGATCAGCATCACGAACACGATGCCCGCCATCAGCACGAGCAGGGCCGGCCGAACCGAGGAGACGAGATCGGCAGCGAGCGGATATACGCGCGGGGCCCAACCCAGCCGCGCCGGGTATTGGTCCGGATGCTCCTGCATCATCGCCTGCGACAGGCTCTCGATCCGCGCGCGGGCCTCATCCAGGGTCAGGCCACGCGTGAGGCGGCCGATCGCCGACGGCATGAAGCGGGCGCTGTAGGACGGCTTCGCGAACGGCGCGTCACGCCAGCCGCTCGGCGCCCAGACCTCGACGTCGGTCTCGAGCGTCTGCGCGGGGTGGCGGAACGATGGCGGCATCACGCCGATGATCTCGTAGACGTCCTCGTCTATCCGGAGCTTCCGGCCGAGGACGTTCGAGTCCGCGCCGAATCCGCGGCGCCACAGGCCGTCGCTGATCACCGCCACGGTCGCGATACCCGGAATCTCGTCACGCATCGAGAAGGTGCGTCCCAGGGCGGGGGCAGCGTTGCCGAGGACGTCGAAGTAGTTGGCGCTGACGAGCAGCACTTCAACGCGCTCGGGTCGATCCGATCCGGTCAGGTTGGCGGTGACGGGCCACATCCCCGCAATCGATTGAAAGGCGCCCGACCGCGCGGCGTAGTCCTGGAGCTCGGGCTGCGACAGGCCGGTATCCCGGATATTGAGCGCCGTGTAGTCGGAGGAGACCCGCACCAGCGCCTCGGGGTCAGGGAACGGCAGGGGCTTCAGGAGGACACCGTCGACGACCGTGTAGATGGCGGTCGTCGCCGCCACCCCGAGGGCGAGGGTCCCGACGACCGAGAGTGCGAAAAGCGGGTTCCGTCGCATCCGCCGGAGCGCCAGCCGAACGTCCTGCATCCGCGCCGCCGGTGCACCGCACGTGCCAGTTCATCGGGATCCGGGGTCCGGGGTCCGGGGTCCGGGGGTCGGTGGTACTCAGAGGCAACCGGGGCACATAGTACCGGCTGGTTGCCTCTGAATACCCGGATCTCCGGATCCCGGACCCCGGATCCCGGACCCCGTCCGAAATCGGACGGCCCACTGCGCGGATTCGGGCATTGGTATAGTCGGGCGATGAGGGCGCTGCTCGTCGAGGACGACCAGACGATCGCCGACTTCGTCGCCCGCGGGCTCCGCGAGGCAGGGTTCACGGTCGACCGCGCCGCTGACGGCGACGACGGGCTGCAGCTGGCGCAGACGGGGACCTACGACGTCGCGATCGTCGACGTCATGCTTCCAAAGCGGGACGGTCTGTCGCTGATCAAAGAGCTTCGCTCCCGCCAGATCGCGACTCCGGTCCTGATCCTGAGCGCGCGCCACACCGTCGATGACCGCGTCACCGGGCTCGAGGCCGGCGGCGACGACTACCTGATCAAGCCCTTTGCCTTCACCGAGCTCCTCGCGCGTGTGCAGGCGCTGATTCGCCGCGCCACCGCGGCGCCCGCCTCGACGCATCTGACCGCCGGCGACCTCACCCTCGATCTCCGCTCGCGCCGCGCGAAGCGGGCCGGGCGCGAGATCGAGCTGCGGCCCCGCGAGCTCGCCCTGCTCGAATACCTGATGCGCAACGCCGGACGCGTCGTCTCGAAGACCATGATCCTGTCGCACGTCTGGGACTACAGCTTCGACCCGCGCACCAATGTCGTGGACGTGCTCGTTCACCGGCTGCGCGAGAAGATCGATCGCGACTTCGATCACAAGATGATTCAGACCGTGCGGGGCATGGGCTATGTACTCAAGGTGGCGTGAGCGCCTGCGCCACACGCTCGGGTTCCGCCTCGCCCTCTGGTACGCCGCCATCTTCGTCGTCAGCTCCCTGGCGCTGACGGTGCTGACGTATGTGCTGGTCGCAGCGTCACTGCGCCAGTACGACCGCGAGATCATCGGCACGGCGCTCGTCCAGTACGCGCGGGCGTACCAAATCGGCGGCGTCGCCGCGCTCCAGGAAGAGATCCAGCGGACGCAGGCGACCGTGGCCCCCGGCCCGATGCTCGTCCGGACCGTCGGCGCGCGGCAGGTCGTGACGTTCCTCAGCCGCCCGGAGGAGTGGCGCGACTTCGATCTGTCGCGATTGCCGGTGCCATTGCCCGAGGGTCAACAGACCTGGAGCACGCTCGACACCGGGGAGGACGGTTTCGAGCTCGAGGTCGCGTCCGTCCGGCTGCGCGACGGTACGCTGTTTCAGGTCGGCATCAGCACCGAGCGCCGCGCGGAGCTGCTGCAGCGGTTCCGGCGCGTGCTGCTGATCAATGTCCTCTCGCTGATCTTCGTCGGCCTCGCCGGCGGCGCCGTCCTGACGTCGTCGGCGCTTCAGCCGCTCAGACGGCTGGCAGATACCGTGCGATCGATCCTCCGGACCGGCCGCACCGATGTGCGGGTGCCGACGCAGAATACGGGCGACGCGCTCGACGAGCTGAGCTCGCTCGTGAACGCGATGCTCGAGCGCATCGACGCCGTGCTGGCCGGCATGCGCGGCGCGCTCGACAACGTCGGCCACGACCTGCGCACGCCGATGACGCGGCTCCGCGGGATCGCCGAAACCGCACTCACCTCCGGCGATCCGGCGCTCGTCCGCGAAGCGCTCGCCGACTGCCTCGAGGAGTCGGACCGCGTGATCGAAATGCTCAACACGTTGATGGATATCTCGGAAGCGGAGACCGGGACGATGGCGCTCTGGCGCGAGCAGACGGATCTGAACGATCTGATCCGTCAGTCGGTGGAGCTGTACGAGGATCTCGCTGAAGAGCGTGGCATCGAAATCCGCACGAGCGTGCCGCCAGAGCTCGCGGTTGACGTCGACCGCAACCGGATGCGGCAGGTGCTGGCCAACCTGCTCGACAACGCGGTGAAGTACACACCGGCCGGGGGTGTCGTCCAGATCGCGGCGCGTCGGGACACGAGCGACGCCGTCCTGACGGTTTCCGACACGGGCGTCGGCATTCCCCCGGACGAGCTGCCTCGCATCTGGGATCGCCTGTATCGCGGCGACAAGAGCCGCTCGACTCGTGGCCTCGGCCTCGGCCTCAGCCTGGTCAAGGCCATCGTCGCCGCCCACGGCGGCCGTGTCGACGTCCAGTCCCGGCCTGGAGCGGGTTCGACGTTCGAGCTTCGGCTGCCTGTTGAGGTGCCCCCCGCCAACCTTTCACCGATGTAATGCAGCGGCCATGTGCCGGTAATGCTGGCTCCGTATCTTCAAGACAGTCATTCGTTTTCCTGGAGACAGCACAACATGAATATCAACGATTATCGGGATCCTTCGCCGGCGCCCCGCGCCAGCGGACGGCCATGGGCCGGGCGAGGAACCGCCGCTGCCGCAGCGCTGCTGCTCACCGGGTCGATAATCGGGTGGACTGCGTCCTCGGAGGTCGGCCCGACCGCTTCCGCCGCACCCGCACCGATTGCTGCACCCGCGGCATCCGCGCCGGCCCCTCTGCCCGCTGCAGGAGTTTCTTATGCCGGAGTGGTCGAGCAGGTCACCCCGGCTGTTGTGACCATTCGATCGGAGCGCCGCGTCAAGAACGTCAGTCAGGACATTCCCGACGAGCTGCGCGAGTTCTTCGGTGATCGCTTCGGTTTGGGTCGCCGCGGTCAGCAGATGCCCGAGCGCCGTCAGCGCGGGCTGGGTTCCGGCGTACTCGTGCGCCCCGACGGCTACATCCTGACCAACAACCATGTCGTCGACGGCGCCGAGCAGGTGGACGTCGAGCTGACCGATGGCCGGACGTTCAAAGCGAAGGTAGTCGGCACTGACGGCCCAACGGATCTCGCGGTGGTGAAGATCGAAGGCGCGAAGCTGCCGATCCTGGCGCTCGGAGACTCTGACGCCGTCCGGGTCGGCGACGTCGTGCTCGCGGTCGGCAATCCGCTCGGCGTGGGTCAGACGGTCACGATGGGTATCGTCAGCGCGAAGGGGCGCGCGACCCAGCTCGGCGACAACAGCTACGAAGACTTCATCCAGACCGACGCGCCGATCAACGAGGGGAACTCCGGCGGCGCCCTGGTCAGCACCGGCGGCCAGCTGATCGGCATCAACTCCCAGATCCTGACCCCGTCAGGCGGCAACATCGGGATCGGCTTCTCGATTCCGGCGAACATGGCGAAGAACGTCATGACGCAGCTGATCGACCATGGTCAAGTCCATCGCGGGATGCTCGGGGTGACCATCCAGCCGGTCACGAGCGACATCGCCAGCAGCCTCGGACTCTCGCAGGTGCGTGGCGCGCTCGTGAACTCCGTCACGGCCGGCAGCCCTGCGGACAAGGCCGGCATCCGTCGCGGAGACGTGATCACGGCGGTCAACGGCGGAGCGATCAAGGACAGCAACGATCTCCGCAACGACGTCGCGCAGATGGCGCCAGGCAGCACTGCCAGGCTCACCGTGCTGCGTGACGGCAAGGAACACTCGCTCAACGTGACCCTGACGGAGCGGAAGGCGGCTGAGACCGAGCGGGGTGAAGAGGGCGCCGCGAACAGCGATCGCTCTGGCGCCTTCGGCATGGGCGTCGAGCCACTGACCCGGGATCGCGCGCAGGAGCTCGGGATCCAGGCGTCGTCCGGCGTGCTGGTCTCCGAGGTGCAGCCTGGCGGCCGCGCCGCCGACGCGGGCCTCCGTCCTGGGGACGTGATCACCGAGGTCGATCGGCGCCCGGTCAACAATCCGGATGCGCTTCGGGCGGCGCTGAAGGATGGGACCAGGCCGGCGCTGCTGCTCGTGCAGCGCGGTCAGGCGACGGTCTATATGACGCTCGATCGGCAGTAAGTCGACCAAACCCGCAATCCGCGGTCCGTTGTCCGCGGTCCGTTGTCCGCAGTCCGTTGTCTGCGGGCTGCGGGCTACGGGCTACGGGCTACGGGCTACGGTCTGCCGGTTTGTTGTAGGGCCGGGGCTTCAGCCCCGGCCATCAGTATCTGCTGCAACATCTCGTTCGTGATGTTGCCCCCGCTCATCACACAAACCACCGTCTTCCCCGCCAGCTGATCGCGCAGCTTCATCGCTGCCGCCAACGACGCTGCTCCGGCGCCCTCGGCGAGGTTGTGCGTCGTTCTCAGCGCGAGCCGGATGCCTTCGCGCAATTCCTCTTCCTCGAGCGTCACGATGTCGTCGAGATGCTTCCGCAGGATCTCGAACGTGAGGTCGAACGTCGTCCGGGTCGCGATTCCTTCGGCGAACGTCGCTGCGACCTCGGCAGTCACGCGCTCGCCGGTCCGCCACGAGCGCGTGAACGTGTCGGCTCCCGACGCCTGCACGCCGACGACGCGCGCACGGCTGCCGGTCCACGTCCGCACCAGCGAGCATCCGCACGCACCGCTGCCGCCGCCAATCGGCACGAGGATGACGTCGACCTGAGGCAGTTCCTCGAAGAGCTCCAGCGCGTAGGTTGCCACACCGGCAATCAGCATCGGCTCGTTGGCGGAATGAACGTAACGCAGCCCGCGGGCGCGAACAACGCGCTCGACATACTCCCGCGCCTCGTCGAAATCACGGCCGATCTCGACGATGGTCGCGCCGTACGCGCGCATGGCGGCGTTCTTGTCCGGATTGTTCCCTTCCGGCACGACAACCGTGCAGGGGACGTGTTCCTGCTGACACGCCATGGCAATCGACTGGCCGTGGTTGCCGGTGCTCGCCGTGATCACGCCGCGCCGCTCTTCCGCATCGAGGTTCCCCACGAGGTTCAATCCGCCTCGAACCTTGAAGGCGCTCGTCGGATTGTGATTCTCGTGTTTGACATACAGATCGAGGCCGGTCTCCTGGACCAGCAGCGGGTGCCTGAGGAGAGGCGTCGGCTTGAGCGCGCGATAGACCAAGCGGCGCGCGGCATAAACGTCTCGAAGTGCAAGTGACATGCAGCGATCGTAACGCGTGTGCCGGACTCGAGCAGGTACAGTTACAATCTGCCCACTTCAAGGAGCGAATCGCATGCGCCGGATGCTTCCTGTTCTCGGCGGTTTCGGACTCCTGTTGTTCTCGACGGCCGCAACGGCGCAGACCGCCGCGCCGGCGCCCGGCCAGCAACCCCCGCCGCGCACGGTGCCGGGAATGCCGGCTCCCCCGCGCGACAGCCCCCAGGAAAAGACCGGCACCGCCGTGTTGAGCGGACGCGTCGTGGCCGCCGACACCGGCAAGCCTCTTCGCCGCGCGCTGGTCCGCGCCTCGTCGCAGGAAACGCCGCAGGGACGGTCCGTGTCGACCGACCCGGACGGCCGATGGCAGTTGAAGAACCTCCCGGCCGGAAGCTATCGCGTATCGGTCAGCAAAGGCGGATACGTCGACATCGCATACGGCCAGCTGCGTCCGTTCGAAGCCGGCAAGGTCCTCGAGCTCGCCGACGGACAGACCGTCGAAAAACTGGATGTCACCCTGCCGCGCGCAGGAGTGATCACCGGCCGCGTCGTCGACGAGTTCGGCGAACCGCTCACCGGCGCGCGCGTCCAGCCGTCGCGGTATCGCTACATCGGCGGACAGCGGCGCCTGACCCCGATTGCGATCGGCGACACGACTGACGACATCGGCCAGTTCCGCCTGCACGGTCTGTCGCCCGGCGACTATTTCGTCTCTGCACAGATGCAGGTCGGCTTGATGTTCGGGCAATCGGACGATCGGGTGGGCTACGGTACGACCTACTTTCCCGGAACCGCCGTTCAGACCGAAGGACAGAAGGTGAGTGTCGCGCTCGGACGGGAGACTTCGCAAATCAACATCACGATGGCGACGTCCCGTATCGCGA
>Ga0075429_100001271_pt1 | contig 20519 bp, 26 predicted proteins | sample RhiMetdeltSRZDD3_FD_75295 | JGI IMG/M metagenome (GOLD analysis project Ga0075429, IMG submission 75295) | Populus rhizosphere microbial communities from Tennessee, USA - Rhizosphere MetaG P. deltoides SRZDD3 | ecosystem: Host-associated > Plants > Roots > Rhizosphere > Soil | place: USA... | reverse complement strand
AACGCGAACCTGGGCATGAACGGCTTCGACGATGCGATCCGTGTCGAACGTCGGTACGTCCTTTACGTTGTCCGCTCTTTCCCTCGCTTGCTGCCTCTGCCCGATGTTAACGACCGGCGTTCCGAGGAAGCTAGCCTCTCGTATTCCTGCACTAGAGTTGCCAACGAGGACAACGGACTGCGAAAGTAGCCGGAGGAAGCGATGCGGCGGTATTGTTCGAGTAGCGTGCCACGTTTCTTCCGGGTGCTGGATGAACGTTTCCCTGAGCGCCTTCGCGCCTCCCTCTTGTCCTGCGTCTTGTCCCGGCCAGAGGACGAGCCTCGGGAGGTGGACCCGTCGGAGTGCCGCGATAACACAGCGCATCTGCTCATAGGATTCTTCTGGGTTCTCCGTTTCCGGGTGCAGCAGCAGGAGGACGAACGGTTTCTGCGTATCAAAGTCCGGCCCAGTCCCTCCGAGTTCCACGGTCGATGTGACCGGCCAGTCTGAGGCTGCTTGTTTCGCGAGGTCGATTGACGGACAGCCGTAGGGGTAAATCGTGGACCCACGTTGGACGAACGTCGAGAGCCGCATCGCCGCTCGGTGCGTGGAGGGAAAGTGATACTTCGCAAATGACGAATTGGCGTCCCTCACGCGGTCGTCAATGTTTCCGCTTTTCTCGCCTCCCTGTATGTGAGCGACTGGGATATTGAGATACGCAGCCGCGATCGAGGCGGCGATAGTCTCGTGCCTGTCCGCGATGACGACGACCAGCCTCGGTTTGACCCGTGCGTAATGCTCCACAAGGGAATGCATCAGCGCGGCGGTTTCCTTCACCGAGGTTTCGACCGTGGCTCCTTCAAACGTCGAATGCAGTTCAGTGATGGGTATCCAGTGGAAGTCTTGGCGGACCTGATCAACGACGCGCCCATAGCGATGTAGGAGCGCTGACCCGGCGGCGACGACTTCGACGCTCCCAAGAACACACGGGAGTTCGTCGAGAATCGGCTTTAACTTGGCGTACGAAGCTCTGGCCGAGAGCAGGAAGCTAATCACCAGCGTCTATCAACCCACCAGCGCCATGCGAGACGCAGGAAGGCCACCCAGAAGACCACAACGCCCACGACGATCGCGTAGGCCGTCACTGCCGATCCATCCACTGCATGAATTTCACGCGGACGTAGACAATCAACACCAGTCCGAGGACGACGAACGCCAAATCAAACACCGTCGCCATTCCAGCGCCCCAAAAATCTGTCCGGGTCTTCGTCTACACGTCTTCGGAGTTCTGCAAACTCCTCCACGGTGGATTCAAACGGTCTCGGCTCCCTCGCCTGCTCTTTGATCTGAACGTGCCGCTCGATGACGGTCGCCCCGAGAATCACAGCCAAGACGGACTCATCGAGGCCCACGGCATGATCAGACCACCCCTGATACGCTCCGGTGAGGTAGCGATGGCCGACGACCCCTGACGGTGCTGGATAGCGGGAGCACGTTCCAAGCATGATGACGCGCGGGTCGTTCCGATAGAGCGCATGGGCGGGACGGATGCCCTCGGAGACATAAATCGTTTCGAAGGGATGGGCCAAGACCGCCTCAGCCAGCTTCCCCGAATGCGCCTCACCGGCCCCGATCTTTACGCGGTAGAACTGAATCTCTCTGCGGAGTTCGATTACATCGTCTGGGTGATAGACCGTGAACAGCGGCAGGACATGGTTCGCAATACAGAGCTTGGCAATGGCCGCCATATCCCGAAGCGACCACTCGGCCTTCTCAAACCAAGCCCGTTGCGGGTCGTCTAGCCGAAGACGTTTTGCGCGGGTTAGTTGGAATTTCAAAACATCAGCGCCGACAGCCGCAAAGCGCTCGATAAATAGCTTGGCGCGGTCGAGCGAGCCTCCAGCGTTGCTGGAGACTTCTGCGATGAGTTCAACCTTCGGTTTACTCATTGGTCGTGGAGTGAATGACCCCGAGCGTTCGTGTTCGAGGCACGCTGTCCTGCAGGAGTCCCCGGAGGTCTTCAGACCGTAGCTTTGCGACCGCGGTCCTGCGCCTTACTTTCACGGTTGTCTCGCTAACCCCTAAGAGCTTCGCCGTTTCTTCGTACGACTTCCCGGCCCCGTCCTCCAACCCAAACAGATGACAGACGACCACGAACTCCGACCGCGTAAGGGCCTTCCGTAAAAATTGGAGCAATTCACGCCGATAGGACCCGGATTCGACCGCCGAGGCATTCAAGCTATGTAGATCTTACACCCATAGCTGGCTATGTGTCAAGGACGAACACAGAGACATCCTTTGACATGCCACTAGACGGCGTGTTAGGATTCTGGAGGGTGTTTAAGGAAAGTAGCGTTCAGTCGGACCGCAGGCGGGCGAGCACCCGCGAGCGGCCCTAAACCGTCAACCCGGGTTATCGGGTCGAGCGGTCTCCCTAGAGGATACACCGCTTGACCTCGCGGCAGGAGGTCATATGGCGTCGAAGGTGTTGAGTCTAGAGAACTGCATCAATTTAGCAGCCGCGGTCAACCGCTCTCCCCTGGTGGCCTTGCAAGCGGCTGGCATTCTTCCAGGGAATACCTCACCAAAAATCAGAGCAGAATTCCGCGTTCTTATGCGCCGGTGGCTTGCGTTGCAGAAAAACGACGGCGGCCAGCCCGCCTCTATCTTGGGGTCGCCCGGAAGGGGACGGGCAACGCGCGCCAAGGGGCTGACGACTGGCCGCCAGCTTGATGCCTCTATGTGAGGCGACTTCAATGAATACTGGTCAACCTGAACGCTATGGAAGATGGACCGTCCTGAAACACGGGAGAGCGTGGTTTGACGGCAAAACGAGAAGGGCCTGCGAGTGTCGTTGTGATTGTGGCGTGGTTGCGGTTGTTCCATATCGCCGCCTGCAGATCGGTCGCTCGAAGAGCTGTGGTTGCCGACGCAAGGATAACCTGCGAACGCGCTGGCCGCTTGGTCATGGTCATGCCCTAGCTAAGCAGCAATCAAAGACATACTCTTCGTGGAAGGCCATGAAGAAAAGGTGTTATTGTTCGAACCACGTCGCGTATAAGAATTATGGAGGCCGAGGAATCAGCGTCTGCGAGCGGTGGTTGCGTTCGTTTGTGTCATTCCTGGCTGATATGGGAGAGCGGCCAGACGGCATGACGCTGGACCGCAAAGAAACGACGGCAACTACGAGCCTGGCAACTGTCGCTGGGCTACTGCTTCTCAACAGATCGCGAATCGACGTCGATTGCCAAAAGCGCAGGCGGCAGAGCTGCCTGCGTAGCGGCTCCGACCATTACGACGACCCGAGGACCGCCTCCAGTGGCTCCAGAATCCCTCCTGGCTGCTACTTCGAGCCGATCTAGTAGCTCTAGGGCTGGCTCGGCGTTGCCTATCTCTGCGGCCAATTGTGTGGCCGCTAGGGCCATATCGGTCAACCGAAGGGCAGACGCCTTCAGTCTCTTCTTGGCTAGGCTGGTTGTGTCCTCGAATTGGGACAATGCCCGTGAGATGGTCGCTTGGCTCACCCCGAGCTTGGAAGCTACCGACGCCTGGGTCTCGCCGTCGTCCATGAGCTTAACGGCCAAAGCGATGTCTTCCGCCGTGAGCTTGTCGCCGGTTGACAGTTCTACCCCTTGTTCGACAGCCCGCTTGATAGTGGCGATCCTGGCGAGGGTCCGCTTGTTTTTTGAGCCTGGCTCCCGGCCCTTCCGATTCCCTAGTTGATTACCCTCTGTAAATGCCATATGCTGTGTGGTTATGAGTGCTCTAGAGAAGATGCTGGCCGTCGCGGCGTTGGCGTGGTCGGTGTACGATCCTATGGGAATGCTATCGAGCGCACTCCATATCGCCCCGCTTCTGATTGTGCTGGCGGTGATTCGATACGCTACTGCCCAAAAAGCTGCTCGATAAGCGATACCGGGCCTCTTGCCTTAGTGCCTGCGGAAACCATACCGGCCTGCCTCGCCTCTTGTTTCGCGAGTTCCATTAACTGATCTTTTGCCGCTATCTCGGTCGGAGACAACACGATGTTGTTGGACATCGACGAAAGCGCCTCACGCGCTGCGCTCGGAGCCGATCTGGATGCCTTCGCAGCGGTCCGAATTCTCCCGATTCTTCCGCCTCCGAGCGCTCCGAGCATGGCGTCGCTAATAGCTGTCGGTAAGCCACCGCGCAGATAGCCCTCGGCTGCTCCTAGAACGGCTCCTCCGGTCGGAGTCGCCGCGGCATCCACGCCCTTACTAACCAGTCTCCCGACTGTTGGACCGAGCACGCGACCAGCCCCACTCACCAACGCCGATCCGGCACTCGCTCCCATCATGCCAAGCGCGGCAGTTTTCGGAATCTCTCCGATGGCGCTGAGCGTGTCTGCGACGCCCTGCTTGTTCTCCGGCGTGAGTCGCGCGGCCCCAGGCCACTGCGGACCTGGAGCGCCAGCCTGCTTCGCGATCGCAGGCTCCGGCTTATAGGATTGCACCGCTGCGCGGGCTTCTGCCTCTGTTGGCGGTCGGTCGCCTTCGATGTCGTACTGCTTGCCGTCGATTTCAACGGTGTAGACCTGCCCCATTACTTCGGCCTCACGCCTACCACGCGGAACCCAGACGATGGTTTCTCAGGCGTTCGCTGATCTGGCTGTGCACCTTGTGTTTTGAACACGCGCCCGACTCGATCGTAGATGCGACCCAACTCGGCTTCGAAGTCGGCCTCAGACATGTTCGGATCGAGCTTCGATGCTGAGTTTTCCAGCACCTTCAATTCTTGTAGGTTCAGGGCTCCGAATCCGGTCGCCCCCGTGCGGGATTGCGACTTCATCTCACCCAACAGATCGACTATGAGTTGACCCTTGAGCTGATTGATCGTGTTCTCGGCCGTCTTTGCCTCGGTCGCTGGTACAAACCTCGATAGACCACCAATCATCCTAGACGCGCCAACGACGCTCTGTGCCGAAGGCTTCAGGTGTCCTTCTGGCGTACGAAGCTGATCGATAGTATCGATCACGCGCTTGGCCTGATCCTCGATGGCTGCCTTTCCTCTCGCGGCCTTGTCTGCGGATTCTTGGGCCTTCTGGTTTCTGGTGTCTATGGTGGACTGCGCCAACAAGCGCTTGATATCCATGTTCCCGCCAGCAATCGCGGCCTGCTGCGCGGCGGTCATCTTAAACAGGTTGTTCTGTCCCTCTTGGAACTGCCGCTTGTTCTCGGCCTCTTGCGCTGCGGCGATCTGCTTGTCCTGGGCGATCTTCGCTGCGTTGATGCGATTCTGCTCTGAGTTGAGGTACTTCGAGCCTCCGCGAAGAAAGCCTTTCTGCGTTACGTCTGGTCCGCCCATTCGCTCGACATCAACGCCCTCGAATGGGTCCTGCGTCACGGTCCGCAAGGCCCCACCGTATCCGGTCTTCTTCAGCAGACCCATCGTGTCTTCGTCGGCTGGATCGTTCGGATAAGCTTCGTTCACGATATTCCCGGCACGCTGGATATCGTGTTGTCGAATGGACTCGGCCTGTGTGGCTTTATGCCGCTCGGCTTCAAGATTGTGTGCGCGTTCGCGTTCAGACGCACCGACATTGAACTGTCGGATCTGTTCGGCCTGCTTCTCGACCATCATCCGATCGATCATCCGCTGTCGGAGCATGTCGTCAAGCGATTGGAGAGAAAAGGCGAGTTCTTCCATTTAGTCAAACCCTACGTTTTCTGGATCATCGAAACCTGGGAGCGGTCCTCCCTTGATCTTGAGACCGCCGAGCGATCCAATGAGCCCTCCCGCTAATCCGGCTCCACCGAGAATCTTATCGAGCAGTCCCGGCTGCTTCAGCGGTGTCGGCGTGAGCATGGCGTACGGGTCAGATCGTTGCGGAGCCTGCGGCGTCATCAGCTCCTTCATGCTCTTGGCCTTCTGCGGCTGTGCGTTCAAGCCACCGAGCTGCGACAAGACCGCATCGCGGTTCATCGACTTCCCGAGGTCGCGCGTCCCTTGTGTCAAAAGCGCTGGAGAGACCCCGCCAGTCGAGGAGATGTTCCGTCCCTCGCCAGAGAGCCTAAAGGGCTGGAGTCCAGCAAGCAGATCCCCTCGGACGGCATCGCGCGACCGATACGTTGGATTCTGGCGATTGAACTCGGCCGCTCGAAGGCGAAACATGTCTGCGTTCTGGTTGGCGTCGTTCTCAGCCGCCCGACCAGAGGCGCGACCTTTCGCGACCGCGCCAGCGGCCCCGAGACCGCCCATGATAAACGGGAGCGCAGGAGCAAGAAACGGCATTAGTTCATTCCTCGATAGACTTTCCAGGGCAATTGTTGGAGGCCAGACTTTTCCGCGAGACTCGAAATCCCCTCACGCGGAGAAAACGCGAAATACGCCGTTCCTGGTGGAAAGAGCGCCACGGCAGCATCGGCGAGTTCGTTGGCGAGTCCCTTGTGCCGATACGATTCGTCCACGTACAACGGCTCGATGTGGGGTTGGAGTTGAATCACCACGAATCCCGCGATGACATCCTCGTCTCTCGCGATGATGATCCGAGCCAGCTCAGGGTCGGGAAGCTGAACCCCGTGTTCCTCGAAGATCGACTCCAGTTGCCACCACGCCGACGGAGGGAGAATCTCGATCGTCATCCTCGAAGCTGCGCCAACAGCATCTCGCGCTGAAGCTTCGCCGGGTCAACGGGTCCTTGTTGCGGCGGGAGGTAGATATCGTTCGTGCGCTTCGGTCCCTGTCCCGGTAATGGAACCTGCGGAGGCGCGGGAGGCGGTCCACCTTGCGGCTGACCGATTGCGCCGAACTTCATGAGCCGATCAATGAGGAGCTGGAGATTGTTAGGCATGGGGATGGGGCCTGGAGGCGGAATGTGGTTCCCGGTGAGTCCGGGTGGTTGTGTGGCGTGCGCGCCCGTATCGTGAGACGGATAGCGCGCCATTGCATTGGATGGCTGCGGTGGTGCTCCGAGGGCAAACGGCGACCCAGACGGGCTCGGCCCACCGGGAGGACGGTTCCCGTCCACGCTGGACCGTCCGACGACTGGGACGGCGTTCGCGAACCACTGTTTCCCGTGGTAGTCGAACACTAGTAGCCCTTCATCTTCGACAGTAGGGCGTTGCGTCGAAAACCAGCCTTATTCGACGCACGTTTCGGGAGCTTGCCTTGATTGGGATACTCAGCGGACCACTTCTCGGCAATCTCAGGATGTTTGGCGTACATAAACCGCCGTTGTTTTTCGCTTCTGAATGGCATCAGCTCTCATCTCCGCGAGCCCGTCGCGCGAGCGTGGCCCATGATCGCGTGCTGTCTTCTGCCGTATGCTCCGCGTGCCAGCGCGCCAGCAGTGGAACAATGTCTGGATTCGTTGTGCCGTAATAGTCTTGCAGAAACGCCCTCATGGCCGTGTTCATGTCGAGATGGAGGCTCATGTAATCAACGAGCGCGCTTCCTGGTACCTCGAATTCTGCGAACGAAAGCAGCCCACGAGTAAACGAGAACGGAACCTCAAGTTCGCCCCAACTCCATCGCCCTCTTGTTGGAGTATTCGGGCACTCGAATGCTGCCCATGAGAGGCGACCTCTGGTGAGCGTCAGCGGTACTTCGAGTTCGGCAAAGGACAGCCGACCGCGCGTGCCCAAGAAGGGCGCTTCCAGCTCGACAAACGACACGCGCCCACGCGTTGGTACGCTGACGACCTCGAACTCGGCAAACGAGAGACGCCCCCTGGTTGGGACGCTTGGGACCTCCAGCTCGGAGAACGAGAGCCGTCCACGCGTGCCGACGAATGGGACTTCCAGCTCGGTAAACGAAAGCCGACCCCGCGTTGCGGTTGGAGCCCCGCCAAGCCGAGAGAGTAAGAGGCTCATGCATCAGTAGGCTGCGATCTCAGACCAGATGACCGTCACGCCCAAGGCCCATGTCAACGTGGCTGGCCACACGGTCGCCCCGTTCTTGATGACGAACCCTTCGTTCTGCGCGAATACCAACGGATGAATCAGTCCCTCTGCGTCGATTTCCAAGAGGTCGGTTTTAGGGAAGAGGTTTAGATTGACCGCCGTCGTAATCGCTCCGGTGCCAATCCCCAGCGTGATATTCCCGACGCCCTGAGAATCGAGTGTTTTGGTGCCAGCACCCAGCGCGGCCGTGGTGGCAATGCGAGCCTCCCCCAAGAGCGTGGTGCCGAAGCTCGACCTGGCTTTCTGGTTGTTGCCGGTAATCGTCGCTGGCGTCCCTCCGGTCCCGGCTCCAGTCCAGCCCCGCGCCACAGTCGCCTCAAGCGTGACTAGCCCAGCCGCAGTCGCCGCGACGTTGGCCCCACCGCTAATGAGAATCTTCTCGACTACGGCGAGGCGCGTCGCATCAGTCCAGCGAAACTGGAAGAGTTCGCCGTTCGCCGCGAGCGCGGCACCGATGGTGCCCGTGGCTACCGACAGGCGATAGTGCCCCAACGAGCCCACGTCGAGCGGTCTGGCCTGCACGCGAAGCGCGCGATAGCTGGTGCCGTCAACCTCTGCAACCGTGCCGCCGTTACCCTGTATCTGAATCGACATAAGCCCTTAGTTCCACACCCATGCCACGGTCCACTGACCATAGATCCGCGTGCCTTGACCACCTACTGACGCTTGACCTGCATTGGCTCCAAATCCTGTGTTCGCAGCGGCCGTTCCGGTGGAGAGATGGTTGCGGCCCTGACCCGAGCCAGTCAGTGGTTCTTGCACCTGGTTTGTGTTGAATCCGTAAATCGTAAATCCCGTACCAGAGACGATATTGCCAGCGATAACCTTGAGCGTCTCGACCATGTGCTCGTCGGCGGAGTGGTCCGCCGTGGCTGTCGGTCGAATCCACGTCTCGACTAATGAACCCGACACAATCCCAGCCTGCCCGGTGACATCCACACTCGCATCGCTCTTCCCTGGAAAGGCGCCGAAATCTAAGGTCGCCGTGCCTTGTGCGCCCATCGTTATGGCTTGTTGATCAAGAGCCTGTAATAGAGGCTTGTGTAATCGGTGATCGCATCGGCTTCCGCGCCGCTCAACGTATACGAGCTATCGGTCCACGTCGTTGAACTCACGCCTGCTCTAGACAGTGTCGCGATGAGTGTCCCGGGGCTGCCTTCGCTCACGTACCCTTGTCGCAGTTGCAAGGTGAAATCCAGTGTCTCTTGTGCGTCCTGATCACAGCTGGTTCGCATCCGCATGATGTGGCCCGTGCTTGAGAGCGGGTCCGTCACGTTCGAGAGCTTGGTGACGTAGACATCATTCGTCGGCGAGACCACCGTGCGGATGTAGTCGGAGTCGCTCGCGACGGACTCGTCGATGGTCGCGTAGATCGTTGACGATCCGCCACCCTGGTCCGTATAGGCGTCAGGGTTATTGGTATCCGCCGATGGTCGTGCAAACTGCGCCACTCGTTACTTCCATCCGTAAAACTTTGACCACCGAAGACGACGCTTCCCAATCGTGAAGAAGAACCCCGGATTGGGATAAAATCGGATATACCACGTCTTAGCGTGGCGACCGAGACACCAGACACGGTCAAGGTCCCACTTCATGAGGTCAACCCTCGCGCGGCGCGCGTCAGCAGATTCCACGCACGGGTTGAATCCGCAGCCGTTCCAGCCACTTCTGTCGGATCACCGGCCGATGTCGCCGCATTGTCCTGCAGGAACCGATTCAGCATCGTGGGAAAGTCTTGATTCGCCGTTCCGTAGAAGTCGTTGAGAAACTTCAGCATCGCCGTATTCATGTCAAGCGAAGCGCTGAATTGATCGTCGGATGTCGCCATTAGCTCGTTTCCAGTCCGTACGAAGCGTCTCGGAGAGCGTTCCAGACATCGCTCGAATCCGTCGCCGTGCGGTCTTTGCGGTACCGCTCGGTCAACGGCGCAATGTCTGGATTCGACGTACAGTACAAGCACTGCAAGTACTGCCGCATGGCTGACATCATGTCCCCACGGGCGGCCATATGATCATCGGTCGTCGCGAAGCCGTTCATGACACACGACCCGAGGGGACCGCTGTAGGCATTCGCCGCTATTGAGACTGACGTGCGCGAACTCGCCGCCGCGCCACTTCTCGCCCCGTTAATACCGAAGAACTGACCGGCTGCTAATGTCATCGTCCCGGTCAGATCGTTCCCCGTGGTGTTCGCATCGGCGATCGTAATCGTCGGAGCACCAGTCGGAGCCGATCCGTCACGGTGTAGGGCTAAGGTTCGGCTCGTACCGGCCCCAGGAGCGGCCGTAACCTTCGCATACATCTTCCCGAGGGTATAGCCGGTGACTGGGCACAGGTGCGCGAGGCCAGCGGTCTGCGTCGCCGATCCCCATCCACCCGATCCATCGTTGACGCTGCTCGTCATGCCGTTGTGGTAGCGGGGGAATGTGGCCTGCGCGCCTTGGTCACAGAACGCCATCATGAACGACTTGCCGTCCGTCGCGACGAAGTAGTTCGTCAGCAGCATGGTTCTAGACGTGGGCGTACTGACCGGACTGCACTCGATGTAGACCTCATCGCCAGGGACAACAGGCAGGTCAAACGTCACTGAGTCGGTGATTTCAGCATCGGAGACGGTGAGCGTCGTATTGACCGTCCCTCCACCTCCGTCCTGCTTCACCCCGTTCTTGTAGAACGTGAAGACGTAGGACGTGCCCGCCCCAGGAGCCGCCGCGAGTACCGCGATCAGCTTCGTAAAGGACCCGGCCAGCGAAATGACGTTGGTGGCCGGTGGTGCCGTCGTCTCCCATCCACCGCTTGCCTCACTAAGCGGTCCCTTGTATCGAAGGAGCGTTGTGCTCGGGGCGTTTACATAGCCGGTGTGCTGCGACTCGCCCGACGTAGCCGACTCCTGCTCCCACGTCAACGTCGTAATTCCCGTTGCCGTTGGGGTACCTGAAGGCGTAGATTGAATCGTGAACTCATCGCCCGGAGCCACCACGATGGACCCGAGATATGTCCCGCTTTGCGCTGTGTCGGCAATTGAGATGACAGCGCCCGTCACGTCCGCGCCGTTCTTGCGGATCTGAAACGACCACGACTTCCCCGCTCCCGGTGCGGTCTGGAGCGACATCGTGGGATTCTTGACCGTGCAACTAATTCCAGCCGCCCAACGAGCAATCGACTCCGAGGAGGTCCATGCTCCGGTGAAGTTCGGGAACGTATTCCACCGCACCGCAGACGTAGATGGAGCACCCCCAGAGGGTTGCGACATCGCCCGCAGTTGGTTGACTGTCGCCATCAGCCCATCAAGTCGAGCATGGATTGGCGGTTCCGGTCGTACGTACCGAACTCGCGCTGTAATCCGAACTGGTCATTGAACTGCGACTGATTCTGTCCGAGAGCCGCGTAGCGGTACTGGTTGTCTAGCTGGGCGAGTTCGCGCTGAATCTTCAACGCTTCGTCTCTCGCTCCTATGGAGTTCGCGAGCTGTAAGGCTCCCATGAGGTCTTGTCTGCGGGCTTGAATCTCTTGTCCGAGTTGCTCGCCTAGGGCTTGTCCTTCCTGTTGTCCAAGGCGCTCGTTGATGGATTGGAATGTCGCCTGATCATTCCCGCCACCGAAGGACTGTCCTCGGGTAGCTGCGGATTCAGCCGCTTGTTCTTTCGAGAGCTGCGCGTTCCGCTCTAGGGCGTTCCGAATCGGCAAATAGCGCTGTTGAAATACGGGGTCGTTCGCGTCAACGGGCTGTTCGGCGCGTCCCATTAATCGGAGGAGTGCTTGCCGCATAGCGCTATCCACGCCACCGCCGCCGCCAGGTCCGCCCGTTCTGGGGTCAATCCCACCAGTTCCGGGTCCGCCGCCTGGGCCTCCAGGTCCTCCAGAGCCTGGTCCGCCAGGTGTCCCTTGTCCCGGCTCGCTGTACCAGAACTCACCCTGGGCTGTTCGGACATCTACCGGCCCGCGTCCGTCGCCGAAGTCCACAAGGTCTCCAGACGGACCACCGATGAACTTCGCGTGCTGGTTGGTGTATTGGTTGAACCGATTCACCATGTCTTGTACGGAGGTTCCGCCCTGCCCGAAGAAGCCTTGACGCGTCCCTTGCAGCCCTTGCGTCCCTAGGAAGTTAATCCATGAGTCCTCGGTGTTCCGCCATGTCGGAGCAGCCGGAGGGGCGGCCGACGGCTGAGGCGCAGTCGGAGCCATCGGCGCTGCCGGTGTTTGCGGGATTGGGGCGTACGGTGCCTTATAGGTCTGCGGCTGTGCCGGAGGAGCCGACATAGACGGAGGAGCTGGAGGCGCACCAGCTTGAGGCGAACTCGACGGAGCCCCCATGCTCGGCATCTGCGAGGACAGCGCGTAGCGCCGCAGTTCTTCCGGGTCGGGAAGTCCGCCGCCTAATCCAAAGTCAGCAATCATGCGAGTTCTCCGCGCTGCGTCACTTCCAGCACAATCTGTCCGATAATGTAAGTCGCGCCCGCCGTCCAGTTACTGCCGTCTGTTTTATAGATGCGGATGAAGTCCGGCGTGACGATCGCGCACGCGTCAAAAAACGCGATATTGGTGACGCCTGCTCCGTCGGCGGCGTAGATTTGAGAGAACGAGGTCCGGGCCGGGTTCTTGGGATTCCCGTCGCCGACAGACCGAGGGTCTAGGGTGTATCCACCAGGAACCTTGAGGTAGAAGATATTCTGTGCGGTCGCCAGCGTGGTCGTAACAGCCAGAAACACATTAAGAAACATCGTCCGTCCGACAATGGACCAACTAATACCATTCCGAATGTCGTAGAGGTAGACCCACGAATTGCCGATGCCATCGACCCGAAATGCATCCGACGCAAGCGGCCCATCGATCCACTGCCCAGACGGCGTGGCTTGCAGGACATCCACAACCTTATGGATGTCCTTCACCCCGGCGGTTTCCTGAAGGTCAACGTCGATCACGACGCCGCCCCGCGCTCCGCGCCGATTTCAAATGCCAGCACCCTCAACTCCGCATTGGCCTGCGTGGTTTCCGCTACGTCAATCGTGGCATAGATACAGTCCGCAGCCGCGCTCCCCTCGAATTGAGTCATCGATCGGCCACTCGTGACGGTAGCCGTGGACGTTCGACTCTCGGCAGCCGACTGCGGATGATAGGCCGTGATCGTCTGGGTGAGTCCGTGCGCGTTTCCGGTGCAGATGAGCGAGGACTTGAAGAAGTTCAGTAGGCCCGAGAAGTCAGGCGGAATCGGATGTCTCGTTCGGAACTCATAGGCGTAGTCCGTGCTGTCGTCGCGATAGAGCGCGTCCTTCCCGTTCAACAACTCGTAGACTTTCGGTGCGTTTGAGACGTTCTCCCCGATCCAAATCGCATCATCGGTGAACGTGCTAGCCGTGCGAAAGACGCACGAACAACGGGCGTTCGCTGGCTTGCCGTCAAACTTCACCCACCCGCCACGCAGTCCGTACTGGTCCCGTCGAGTGCCGAGCTTGGTGAAGTTGACCGCAAGGTTCGCCGGGAACGACGCTCCGGCCCCGAGGGCACTAAAGCTCGACCACCAGCAAAACAGCATGGACCGAGAGGCGAGGTATTGCACATGAGCGACGACGGTCGCACCGACGTTCGTGTTCATCCGATACCCGAACGCCGTATTACGCGTCAGATCCTCAATGTCTCGTCCGAGGTAGGTGATCCCGTCAGCGCCCGCATAATACGGGCCGCGCTCGCTCCAGAAGTAGACCACTGGATTTCCGGCGGCATCCTCGCCAGAGCAGACTGCGTGCTTGCTGACAGAACCGACCGTATCGGAGATTTTACGAGCCGAATATGGCTGCAGGGCGTTCCCGGTTGGCGTGACGCGCCAGACCTGGGAGAGCTTGAATACGTAAATGACTCCGTTGACCGTGCGTGCAATCGCGGTGAGGTCGCCGCCGTCCTTTGGATTGAGATCCAGATACGGCTTCTGTGTCGCTGTCTCGACGATCCGCTCGTCATCCCCACGATTCAACACACCGAGAATCGGACCCCAATAGATGCGCGACCCGAAGATCCCGATCAGACGATTGTTGTCGGTGATGGTCGCGGTATAGGACGGTGGTAGCGAGAAGTAGCCCTGCGGATCAGAGAGCCTAGACGATGCGTACGTGGTTGTCGCCGCCGAGTCATCGTAGGTCGTGGTGCCTATCGCAATCCCTGAGCTGATCTGGAAGAAGTTCACGTTATCCGTGGACGCTTCGACATACCATGTGTTCACGTCCTCGTTCGCCGGGGTCGTAGGCTTCGTGACGCGCGCCGCCGTGCCAGCCCCGCTCGGCGTGAAGCTCACGCTCGGCGTCGGCTCAGACATCTTATGGATCACGCTCGACCCGTCCACGAGCGCCCACCTGACACGGTAGTACCGAAGCACGGCCGCGTAGGCGCCTGCTCCAGTGTCCGCAACGGTCGGTGCATTCGAGCCAGGCGCAATCCCAACCCGGCGTAGCGAGTTGGTCCCACTCGTGTTCAATCCGTAGACGTGCATCCGACTCGCAGATGATGGGAAGCTCAGAAAGAATTTATCGTTGAAGGACGTGCCTTGAACGAGGTGCTCTGACCCAGTACTGACAGTCTCCACGGTCACAGCAACATCAGCCCATGTGGTGGTCCCGGTGACATGGCGCTTCATCAGCGGGGTGGCGGCGACGTCAACCGCCCACAACTCCTGCGTCGCAGGCGTGGGGTTATGCCTGAGGATCGAGTGGATTCCGGTCGTAAACGCCGTGCCGCCGGTCCACGTTCCAAGGACTTCGTTCGACCCCTCCCGCTTCGCCCCAAGTCCGCCCAACGTCAGATCCACGTTGACCATCTCGACGGCCATGTCGAACGGGAACGAGGAATCCACCGGAGAATCGACCCCGTTGCGACCGATCAGTCGGGTGATGTTAATCGGGGGCATCAGTAATTCGTGAGGCGCATGCGGGCGATGTCCACCGGAATGACTCCCGGCCGAAGATTCGGTGTCCCGGCGGTCGCGGCGTAGACGAAGTTTCTCAGGTCCCGCATGACCTCGTTCCACTCGCCTTTCGCGATGGTGTAACGATCCATATCGCCGCGATACTCGTATTCCTTCATCCGCGCCCCGATCGCGAGGATGCGATGGAATCTTTTTGAGATGCAGGGTTCATCCGTGGCAATCGCCATGTCCGAGACATCGCGTTGAAATTCCACGTAGTAATCGAGCGCGGCCGACGGCGTTGGCGCAAACGCAATCACGACGACCTTGCAGTTCGCCTGTCCGATGGGAATGGTGGCGAGGACCGTCCCTCCCTCTGCGTCTTCAACCAGCGTCACCGTGCCAACAGCAGCTGTGCTCAGCCAGAACTTCGTGACCGTCTTAATATCTGTCAGCGTGGTCCCCACGGCGGTTGCACCAGTCATCACAAGCGTTTCAGTGAACGGATACCCGTTTGCGCGGAACCCTTCGAGGTACGCCGTTCCCGTATCGCCAGCCGACGTGGAGTCTACAAACAGCCTTGAGGCGTCGGCGGGTCCGTCCGCCGTCCCGGTCTTCGATCCTGGGATACCGCCGTGGATGCCCATGTTGACCCAGTAGGCCGGTGTCCCCGAACCAGTCCCGGCGTTGGCCCAGATGTTGCGATATACGTCGTAGGACATCTCCACGAGCCCGTAGTTCCTCGTGGACTCAGCAATCCGCTTAACCTTCGCCCCGCCGATCCACAGCCCGTATTGCTGCTGGTTAGCAACGGTCGTCACCGGGAGGAGGTCGTTCAGCAGGTAGGCCATCCCAGAGTCGCTGATGATGTCCTGCTGCGCCTCGTTGAGATAGGCGGTGATCCGAGTCGAGACCTCGGACGGAGGGGACGAGCTAAAGCCGAGTCTTCGGTAAACGTCGGCCTGTAGCTGCGTTAGGGTCATTTACGCTCCGAGTTGGGCTTTGAGTTTCGAAATCTGCGAGAGGAGGTCTTCGCGGCTCGTATGCTCCCCGAGACACATCTGGAGGTATTCCGACATCGGCCGGTGGTTGTTCCGCTCATCGCCCTTCGTTGGGAAGTGAATGATGAGTTTCTCGGCCTCTCCAGCGTCGTTCAGCTTTTCTGAGACGGTGAATTGGATGATGCGCCCGTCAGCCTTCTGGACGCGGTACGCTCCCGGCTTCACGCGGTTCAGGAGGTCGATTTCCGTCCGATTGAGTCCGTCCTTCGTGAGTTCATACCCAACCCAGATCACCTTGCAGCGCAGATCAGGTCTCGGGTTGTCCCGCTCGCCCAACGGGTTGTAGTTGGAAATCATCGGCGGGGCGAACAGGTTCTCGTGGGGGCGAACGGACTCCTGATTCATCAGGAATCGTTCGATGCTGGCGAGCCGCTCGGCCGCGCCGTTCTCGCCCGACTTAATAGACTGCAACGCCTGAGCGATCATCGCGAAGGCTGATGCCATCGTGGGCTCAGCACTCACCGCTGGAATGGTCGGGTCGCCGACATCCGGCGGGGCGTCTTGAATAGATTGCTGTGCGGCGTATTCCAACGGGTCGGGCGCTTCTTGGCCTTCGGCCAGAGACTTCTTCGGTTTCATGTGTCCTCCGATTTCTCGAAATCGGCAACGTGGTTAATGGGAAAACTACTCAGCGGGCGGAGCGGTCGTCACCACGGTCGGCGCGAGGTACCGCTTGGCGACGTTCAAGGCCGAGACGATCAACGCGACCCAGACCGGATCGAGCACAAAGCCAAACTGGGCACTCGCGACGTAGGTAGCGAGGAAGGCGACGAGGTTCAGTAGAAGCGTTCTGTATCCGTTCATTCTGTCTCCTTGGGCGGACTAGATGGCCGTATTTAGCTCGCGAATCGCCGACGTAAACGAAGTCGTCGATGTGTACCCAGGAGTCGTCGCAGATGTCGGGGTAATGTCCACAATGCTCGTCGGGTTGGCGGCGTTGTGGCCCGACAGGTTGGCATCGCTGACGATGCCGCCCATGGGCAATTCCAGCGGTCGTGCCGTAATGAACGAGGAATTGACGCAGTCGGCCGAGACGCCTAGTGTTTCGATGTGCTCGCGAGAGGTCTTCTCGCCATAGGATGCACCAGGATTGTGAAACTCCACTCCAGTGGCCGATCCGGTGGCGATGTTGTCATACCCCTGACGACGTGACTTAAAGACGAATGCCATTAGACCCAGCTCCCGACCGGGCGATAGAGCCAGTTCCCCGACTCGTCTTCGCCCACATGGTTGTATTCCTTGCCTTCGAAATGAAAGGCAAAGATCTTCTTTTCCGCATAGCGCTTGACGAGTCTGGCGAGTTCCTCGTCTCGTTCTTTGTTCGTCACCGTCATACTCCCGTCAGTTGTCCGTCGCGTCGCTGGAGCGCTGGCGGCTGGCCGATGTCTCGGAGCGGTGGCGCGTCCTTCGCGTCCGCAGGAACAAGTCCTTGCATGGGCATCGCGTTTCCTGGTTTCCCTGCCGGGACCGCCCCGAATGTCCCGACCCCGAAGGAATAGCTCTTATCGCGGACTCCGTTCGGATGACTCTGATAGCCGTAGAGCAACGCGGGTCGTCCGCAAAGATCACAGGTAGGCGGTATCAGGACCGTGACGCCTCGTCCTTCCAAGAGACCGATCCAGTACTCGCAACACCCTCGCTGAGGACCGTATTCGCTCGCTGCGTCGTAATGACAGCCGTAGAGCGCGAGATGCGTCACGCCTTCCATGAGGGCGAGGGCCATCATGTAAGACACGGTGTTCGTCATGTACCCACGCGGAAACTCCGTGATCATCTGCTCGAAGGGATACCTGAGAGACGCTGGCGCGTCTGGGTATTTCTCCTGCATGTAGATCGGGGTACGGTTGGTTTTGAGCCAGTCGAGATATCCCTTGTCCCAGTACTTCTTCTCTTGTGAGCGCCAGAGGGCCGGAGGATGGAGGTCGAAAAAGAGATCCGGTTCCCGCTCGCATTGTTTGCGGCACGACATGTGCGCCCAGAGTTCCCATGACGGATCGTGCCAGGGCGCGTACTTCAGGCTCGGGGCTCCACCGAGGAGCGCGATCTTGCGCAAACGCCCCGTTCCAGCGAAGGCTGGCCGACGGGGCTCCAGCTTTCGCACCTTCTCAGGTGCTTTCTGAATCTCGAACTTCACGCGTCCCCCTTCAGGAACGAACGGGGAGGCCCCAGCCATGTACAGCCAGCAGCCTCCCCGGAGAGCGAACGACTACGTGGTGGCGATGCCGATCGTGTCCTCAATGCCCGTCACGTACGGATAGTTGAGGTAGCAGACGTGCGTCGCACCAATGAACGCCGACGTGTTGTCGAACGAGGCGGCGGTGGCGCTCGTCTGACCGAACGACGGATCAATCGGATCAGTCGCAGGCCCAGAGGTCGCCGAAGACGGCCACGCCGTCACGAAGTCGCTGACCAGCGCCCCAGGCACGACCCACATCCCGTAAATACGGGCTTGGTCGGTTGATGTCTGGGCGATTGAGGTCCCGGCAACGGGCGTAATGAGCGTGAACGCGCCAGAAGGGGTTCCCACGGAGGTCTGCGGCACGGCCACATACGCGACGGTGTTGTCTGAGGTCAGACCATCCGACGCGCTGCCGGTCTGCACGGCCTGATGGAGGCCGTAGATCAGCACCCACCCGCCGTGATCCGAGGTTCCGTGGAAGTTGTTGTCCGTGACCGGCCATCCGCCCATCACGACGCCCACGCGCATAGCGACGCGCGCGGTGCCGAGCAGCGGAGAGGCGAGGTACTCCGGGGTGATCTGAACGACTTGCCCGTAATACGCGGGTGCCGTGAAGTCGCAGAAGACGTACTCGTTCCCGTCCTTGTCGCGGGCTTTGTCGCCCGGCTTGTGAGGGAACGGAGTCGTGTAGAAGTTCGACGTAGGACCAGCCGCACCAATGAGGCTGGGACCAACCAGATTAGGCATGTTGTGTGGTCTCCTTAACTAGGTGATTGAGGACACGACGCCCAACATCCGGCGGTTCGTCGTAATGAGGTTGCAGCGCGCGGCGACCTGGTAGATTTCGGCCGTCTGATTCGCGGGACGAATCGGCCCTGTCATCTTGTACCAGTGGCCTTTGAGGTAGGCGAGTTGGAGGAACTCGGGACGGTAGAAGTACAACGCGCCAGCGAGGCAGTTCGCGTCGTAGGAGATGGCGGCGCCCTTGAACATCAGGGTCTCGTTCTTGAACCCGCCGTCGCCGGACTTCTTATCAACGAAGCGCTCGTTGATCGTCAACAGACCTTCGTAGCCCTGAAAGACGGTCTGGGTCGTGACGGCGTACTTCGGATGCTTTCCGGCGTAGCCGTTCGAGGCGCTGTTGTAGACCGAGCGCATCGTGGCGCGGAGGTTGTCAAACGCCGAAGACGACTGCGCGCCGCTCGCTTGCTGGTTTCTCCAGAAGGCGAACGAGGCCGCCGAAATCGCGCCGACGGTTCCGCTCGTGGGGGTCGTCGAGATGAGGAGCTGGAGCCCGCCGAGTTCCTTTCCGCCCGTGCCGTTGCCGTCCGAGAACAGCGAGGCATCGAGGGTGGAGTCGAGCGAGGTCCGCAGGTTCATCAACTTCTTGTCGAGCAGGTCGAATTTCTTCGCGCTGCCCTGGTTGATGGCGTCCTCAAGGTCTGACTGCAGAACGGTTCCGGCGACTTCCTTCCACGCAAACTCCGCGCGGTCGAAGACATCCGAACGGTTTGTCGCGATCGTTTCCGTATCGCTGTAGAACCCGACCGTTCCGTTTTGGGCATACATCAACGACGCGGTGATGATGTCGCCACCATCCACGCCTTCGAAGCTGTCGCCCTGTTTCAGGGTATTGAGGAGCCAGTAATCGCCAAAGCTTGACTGTTACACCAACCAGAACGGTTGGGGGTTGGTCATTTCTGCCAACCTCTCACGCTTGTATTCGCGTGAGAACGGACTATCGCATCACCCCAGAGGGGGCCGCTTCGCTTAGTCTCTCAGGCTGCCTTGTGGGCTTGCCCCTTGTTCCCGTCTCAGGGTTCAAGTCAATCAGAAGCGGTTTAGCCACTTCGCGTTTCCGCGAAGGAACACCTTTAGTTGATGTTGTCTTCAGGCGAGTCGTTGACAAGGGCGTTCCAAGACGCCGCAATTGTCATTCCGTCATTGGGTACCGGCATTGTGAGTTAGTCCTTATTCGTGCACCGCGTCAGCGTTTCGCCATCGCGGCGGCTTCATCCGGGTGCTCCTGGTAGTAGCGAGCGGCTTCCTTGAAGCTCTTGAACTTCGGCGCAGCGGGCGCTGTACCGCCGGGAGCTACGGAACTTCCCGCAGCTTTCCCGGTGAGAGATTGAACGGCTTGTCGCTGTTCGGCCTGACTCAAGGTCGGCAAGATTTGCGACACGAGCACATGCGTGTAGGCCGCGTGGACGTTGTCTCCCCACTCGGGATGCTCCATCAACGCTTGCTTAATCGCTGGCTCGTGGTCTTTGAAGTACGGCTGCTGTCTGAGTTCCGATAGGACAGAATGGGCGTGCTGGTTCGCCTCGTGATGCAGCTGGACCAGTTGTTCGCGCTGTTCCCGTTGGGCGTTCTGTTGCTCCAACGTGCCGAACCGCTGATCGAACTCACTACGAAGGCGCTGCTCGTTCCACTTCTGCCACTTCTGATGGCCCTTGGCTGAGTAGGTGTACTCGCCGGTCGGATTCC
>Ga0075429_100001270_pt1 | contig 20530 bp, 14 predicted proteins | sample RhiMetdeltSRZDD3_FD_75295 | JGI IMG/M metagenome (GOLD analysis project Ga0075429, IMG submission 75295) | Populus rhizosphere microbial communities from Tennessee, USA - Rhizosphere MetaG P. deltoides SRZDD3 | ecosystem: Host-associated > Plants > Roots > Rhizosphere > Soil | place: USA... | reverse complement strand
GGGGTACCGGGAGACGGCAGGGGGTGAGCGAGAGCGAGCCCCCTGTCGGCTTTCTGGACGGCGCGGTGTTTCCTAATTAGGCTGCATAGAGTGCGGGTCCAATACTAGTTAGGTGGCAACCGCCGTGAGAGTTCCATGAATCGCCATACAGTTTGCTCACATTGCGGCTCAGAGCGCAGCGAGGACGCCCCAGTGTGCCCGCACTGCGGTTCCGTTCGTAAGCTGGTGATGCTTGCGATGGGTGGGGAACTGAAAGAGTCGGGGGGCATGGTGGGCTTCGTGCATGATTCGCCAGCTGCTGCGGATAAGGCGCACTCCATTTCCGTTCACACTCCACTTGGAGCACGATCAGAGGCGCACCTCCAACCTGATGGTACGGTTCGGGTGGCCGCTTCGGGACTGCCCGACGTCGGAACTCGTGGCGAGGCTCACGTCAAAGAAATACTGACGCGGCGCATGAGAACCGAAGGCACCGATGTGGAGGCCGTCAGCGGTGCGGTTGACGGTCGCGGGGAGGATGGCCTGTTGAGGATTAACGACAGGAGGCTCACGCTCCAGGTCACCTCGGTCCCATCCTGCAGTACTTTCTGGCGGGATGCAGCTCAGGGGTCCACAAGCACTGAAGTGGCGAATGCGAAGGCAGTAGAGTGGCTTAGGGAGGCTGTGCTCAACAAGTCATCAGTCGACGATCGGCAGGGCACCATTTTGGCTATTGATGCCAGGCACGCTGGGGTGCTCGCGGATGCCGCGGTGGCCGACGCGTATCGGCGTCGGTACCCGAGCCCGACGACTGAGTACGGGTTCGCACAAGTTTGGGTCGTGGGCCCTACTCCGAGCCACTGTACTCGACTGTAAGTTGCCACCTAACAAGCGCTTGCTGCTGTCGGGGCGTGGGCGCCTCAGCCGCCGTAAGGTATGTTGATGGAGCTGGTTGCGGCGGCTTCGGCACGCCCCGGAGCAGAAGCGCGAGTCGTTAGACAGCAACATCGGCGCATGCAGTTGGGCCTGCCTCCCTATACTCTGGAGCCGCGGTGGCCACCACCAAGATCCTTCGCTTCTGTCTCCTGCTAGGCGTACCGAGCGCGACAGGAGTCACCGGATCACTCTTGGCTCAAGGCCAATCAGCGCACCCGTCTTGGAACTCCGTTATCGTGCATCGCTCCGCTCTGTCGTCGCGTATCGCTGGCTCGCAGCTGGACATCCGGCTCCAGGATGCGGCGGGGACGAAAATCGAGAGCGGCAAGATTTCCGTTTTGGTTCGTGGTCACCGTGCCGGCCGCGATACCACGTATGCCGATCTGCCGATTGGTGTATCTCGTGTGACTGGGCTGCCGGCTGGACGTTTTGAAATCTGGGCGCGGGCAGTCGGTTATCGCCCATTTCATCCCACAGTTTCTGTGGGCCCCCGCGAACGCCTCAGGATCACTCTGGTCCTCGAGCGTGACACAAGCAACTTTCAGGAAACCATTCCCGACTAGTCGTCCTTTGCGTGGACCAGGCTTATGGCGGACAGGCCCAGTCACTCAGCGCGGTTGCTGTCTAACCAGCGCTTGCTGCTATCGGGGCGTCGGCGGCCCGCCGCCGGAATGATGGGTAGATTTGGCGGGGGCCGCCTTTGGCCCCGCAACAGAAGCGCGAGTCGTTATGCCGCACCTGCGGCATGGCTCCAGCAAAGGGATGGCGTTTCCCCCGGGGTATCTTCCACCTCACGACTTGAATCGGCGGCGCACCCGCGCCATTGATATCTTGGAACTGGTCACCACGGCCGCACCTCAACGCGAATTCGTGAGATTGCGTGACGGAATAATTGCCGAGGGCACGTATTGATGACGTACGAACGGCCTGGCGGCAGAGCTCGCGGACCGCTACCGGCTCGAGCGGGAGCTTGGCCGAGGGGGAATGGCCGTGGTGTTCCTGGCCCGGGACGTCAAGCACTCCCGGCAGGTGGCCGTGAAGGTCCTCCATGCCGAGTTCGGCGGGACCGCACTCGCCGAGCGCTTCTTCCGGGAGATCGGCATCGCCGCACGGCTCGCCCATCCTAACATCCTGCCCCTCCACGATTCCGGCCAGGCCGCCGGGCGCTTGTTCTACGTCACGCCATACCTGGAAGGTGAGAGCCTGCGCGGGTGGCTGGAGCGTGAGCGATGCCTGCCCGTCGAGGTCGCCATCGGCCTGGCCGCTGAGATCGCCGACGCGCTCGATTACGCGCACCGCCATGCCGTGATTCATCGGGACATCAAGCCCGATAACATTCTCATCGCCGACGGCCACGCGATTGTCGCCGACTTCGGGATCGCCACGGCGCTGGCTGCCGATGACGCCCGTTTGACCAGCTCTGGGCTCGTCCTGGGAACGCCCCGATACATGAGTCCGGAGCAGGCGCTCGCGGGACAAATCGACGGCCGCAGCGACGTCTATAGTTTGGCATGTGTGCTCTACGAATGTCTGGTCGGCGAGCCTCCCTCCGCGGGCAGCACCAGGTTCCCCGGATCGCTCGGCACCAAAAGCGTGGCTCGAGGCTTCCAGGCGGCCCAAACCTCCGCGCCGCGGCACGTCGTCGAGGCAATTCAGCGAGGGTTGTCCCCGGATCCGGCAGACCGGTACCCGCGTGCCAGTGATTTCCGCCACGCGCTCTGGGCGGACTCCCGCGCTCGGGTCCGCAATCGATGGTGGATCACCGCGGGGGCCGGCATAGCGGTGCTGCTGGCCGCCGGCCTCACGCTCTTCCGCTCCCGGGCTTCCACCCCGGCCGGCCTGGAGTACACTCCGCTCACCAACTTCGCCGAGTCCGCCACCTCGCCCGCACTCTCGCCGGACGGCCGCATGCTGGCGTTCATCCGAGGCCAGAGTACGTTCTCCGGCCCGGGGCAGATTTACGTCAAGATTCTGCCCGACGGGGAGCCGGTGCAGCTCACGAAGGACGACCGCGTCAAGCGGAGCCCCAAGTTCTCGCCAGACGGGACCCGGATCGGGTACTCGGCCGTGGACGATCCCGGTGTGGTCTTGGATACCTGGGTCGTACCCGTGCTGGGCGGGCAGCCGCGGCTGTTGTTGTCCAACGCGGAAGGACTCACATGGATTAAGGACCGGAATCCAGGGCCCGCCAGTCCGCCCTTCGTCCTGTTTTCCCAAATGACCGGTCGGGGCTATCAGAAATCGATCGTTTCCTCGACGGAGAGCCGCACCGAGCCTCGCACGGTCTACCTGCCGCCCACAAACGGCATGGCCCACCGCTCCAGTCTCTCGCCCGATGGGAAGCAGCTGCTTGTGGTTGAGATGGGCAGCACCGGAGAACAGGGAGGATACGGCTGGCTGCCCTGTCGGGTGACACCCTTTGATGGGAGCTCTTCCGGAAAACCCGTCGGCCCGGCACCGGCGCAGTGTACCGACGCCGCCTGGTCCCCCGACGGAAAGTGGATGTACTTCTCCGCCAATACCGGCGGGGGATTCCACATATGGCGGCAGCGTTTCCCGGACGGGACACCCGCGCAGGTGACCTTCGGCGCCACCGAGGAAGAAGGGATTCATTTCGCTCCCGACGGGCGTTCCTTCGTCACCTCCATTGGAAGCCGGCAAAGCACCGTATGGATCCACGATGCCAGCGGCGATCGCCAGCTCACTTCGGAAGGCTTCGCGTTTTTCCCAACCGTCTCACCCGATGCCAAGAAACTGTATTACCTGGTGCAGGCCGGAGGAGCGCGGAACTTCGTGACCGGACGCCTCTGGGTCGCGGACCTGGAGTCCGGTCAGCACCAGCGGCTGCTGCCGGATTTTCAGTTGCAGCACTACACGATCTCTGCCGACGGCCAGCGCGTGGTGTTTGTCGCGTTGGACGGTGCGGGGCGTACGCCGGTGTGGCTGTCGGTACTGAATGGCCGGACCGCGCCGCGGCGGCTCACCACGATGGATGCGCGGGCGGCATTCTTCGGCGCGCCCGGCGAGGTGGTGTTCGCGGGCGAAGGAGACTTCGTGTATCGCGTCAAAGACGATGGCAGTGAACTACAGAAGATCATCCCAGCACCAATGCTCCACCTGTTCGGCGTCTCGCCGGACGGGCGATGGGTGCCAGCGGCGGAGGGTGCCATTCCCGACAAGAGAAACGAACTGGTGGTGTATCCGACTGGAGGTGGTCTTCCCACCCTGATCTGCAAGTGCTACCCGCCCCAGCCCATCGACATTGGCCCGAGGCCTCCCTACTTGAGCTGGACGCCGAACGGGAGATTCTTGTATCTGACGTTCATAGCCTCAACGTACGCTATTCCTCTGCAGCCGGGCCAGCTGTTGCCGCCCATACCGGCCTCAGGATTTCAATCGAAGGAAGCTGTGGCCGCGCTGCCGGGAGCGCGCCTGATCTCCGACGAGAGAGTGTTTCCCGGTCCCAATCCATCCATCTATGCATTCATGAAAGTGGCTGCGCAGCGCAACATTTATCGTGTGCCAGTGCCGTGACCCGGCGCCCACTCCAGGGTTCATGAGATGCGTAGGTCGCCAAGCGGTACGTTCCGGCGCGGCATAACCAGCGCTTGCTGCTGACCAGGCCCTAAGCGCGTCGCCCGGCGCGAAGTATGTTCCAATTGTGGGTTCGCGCCGGCCTCCGCAGGGCCTGGCAGCAGAAGCGCGGGTCGTTAGGCAACCGCCGACCCCCACGATGCCTCGCATTCCAAGCTGGAGCAGAGGTCCATGATCTCTCGTCGGTCCTTTGTAGCGTCCGCAAGTTGGGCCGGAGCGGCCGCTGCTTTACCACCGATCAGACCTTCCGGCGAGCTCGAGGTTTCTCCGCTCGATGATTTGACGAGCAGTTCCGCGACGCGCCTCGCTGCGGCCATTCGTGGCAAGAAGGTGTCCTCTGTGGAACTCGTGGATGCGTTCCTTGCGCGGATTGCAGCGATCAATCCACGACTCAACTGCGTGGTTCAAGTCAACCACGAAGCGGCGCGTGCTGCCGCCAAGCTTGCCGATCAGGGAGTCGCACGGCGGCAGCGTCTCGGCCCCCTTCATGGAGTTCCGATAACCATCAAGGATTCGTTCGACACTGCGGGCATGGTGTCAACGGCTGGGACGAGCGGTCGAAGGGACTTCGTACCCACACGCGATGCCACCGCGGTGCAACGCCTGCGCCGGGCCGGGGCCATCCTTCTGGGTAAGACGAACTGTCCCGAGCTCACGCTTTCATATGAGACGGACAATCTCGTCTACGGTCGCACCAGCAACCCCTACGACGTGACGCGTACTTGCGGCGGTAGCTCCGGCGGCGCCGCTGCCACGCTCGCCGCCTGCGGATCCGCCTTGGATCTTGGAAGTGATACGGGGGGCAGCATTCGCGTGCCAAGTCATCATTGCGGAACGGCTGGCCTCAAGCCTACCTCGGGTCGAGTCCCTCGAACGGGTCACATCATTGGTGCGCAGGGCGTTTTTCAGTCCTTCACGCATGTTGGCCCCATGGCGAGATACGTCGAAGACTTGGCACTGGTCCTACCGCTTCTGGCAGGGACCGACTTCACTGATGCAGCGATTGTCACGAGCCCGCTTCAGCCGCCTGGCGCAGTGAATCTTCGTGGCCTCCGGGTGGCTGTCTACACTGACAACGACCTCTTCGCCCCGACCCCCGCAACCGTCGCAACGGTAGGCAACGCCGCGGCCGTTCTCGCGACGGCCGGCTGTCACGTGACGGAGGCAATTCCGCCTGCGTTCAAGGCCACCTACTCCATCGGCAACCGTCTGTGGAGGGCGGCTGGAAGCACCACCGTCCAACAATTGCTGCAGACCGCGGGCACAACGGAAGTCTCACCGCCCCTGCAGCCCTGGCTCACGCCGCACGAGCCGATCGTCACGGCGGACCTGATCCGTCTCCTCGAAGATCTGGACCGTGCGCGCGGTCTCATGCTCTCGTTCCTAGAAGGATTTGACGCCATCCTCTGTCCCGCCTGTGCATTTGCCGCACCGACCCACGGAGCCACACTTCGGGACGATCTGGATGCAGCGTACAGTTACAGCGAGATCTACAACTACGTTGGCTGGCCGGCCGTTGTGGTCCGCGCCGGCGCATCCGCGGAAGGCCTTCCGATCGGAATACAGATTGTTGCCCGTCCTTGGAGGGAGGACGTGGCATTGTCTGTCGCCGCACGGGTGGAGCGCGAGTTGGGTGGGTGGCGCATGCCGCGCTTGTAGTGTCGGCTGTTGCCTAACCAGCGCTTGCTGCTGTCGGGGCGTGGGCGCCTCCGCCGCAGAAGCGCAGGTCGTTATGAGGCACCATTGTGAGGGAGGGAATATGCCCAAGCCTGAGCAGGGGTCTCGAGCTGACATCGTCATGCCGGCGGTACTTCTCTTGGTGTTGCTTCTTGCTTGGCCTTCACGAGTACACGCACAACAGATTGCCACTGTAACCGTCGTTGGTCTCGACTACGCCTACCAGGCGCCCGCCACCCTTCCAGCCGGTCTCACGGCCTTCGCCTTCGAGAACCACGGCAAGGTCCGGCACGAAGTCGTAATCGCCCGTCTGCGAGCAGGTGCCACACTCGATTCCCTGATTCACGGCGAGTCCGGTGCCGCCCGTCTGCGCTCTGTCGAGATCGTCGGCATCCTGATCACGGAGCCAAACGGCCGTCCATTGGGCCATCTTCTCGTGGATCTCGCGCCGGGTCAAAGCTATGTGCTCTTCTGCAACTTCCAAGACGCAGTAGACAAGCCACGACATATGGCCATCGGTATGATCGCCAGCATCCAAATCAAATAGGAGCGGCAGGTGATGCCGCATAACCAGCGCTTGCTGCTGACGGGGCGTTTGCCAGGCGGCAGCCGCGCCCTATCTTGTGATCGGGGGCCGCGCGGCTGCCGCCGCACGCCCCGCAGCAGAAGCGCAGGTCGTTAGGCGGATGGTCACAGGAGCCCGACAAATGCCTCTTCCCCTCACCACACTCTGCACAGTCCACAGCCTGCTCGCTGCTGTGCTACTGGTGTCCTCATGCACGCACGACCCCGAGAACATCCAGGCTCTCAACCCCAGATACCGGACTCTGACAACGAAGCTCCTAGCCAGAGAGCCGGATAGCCACCTTGAATCGGCGGTACTTGAGCACGTCCTCTGGAGGATTGCCGGTGACGTCGACCGGGAGTACGAGCGCGTCGCCGCCCTTCCGTGGAGCTTTCAGGTCGTGTACGCAACCTGGTGGCTCGAAGCCGAAGTCAACAATGGAGGATTCAAGCAGTATTTCTCTAACTCCAAAGGTCGCTTCGCCAACGAGGCCCTTAAGGGGTTTGAGATACTCGGTGCACGCCAACACGCTGGCCTCGTCCGCCAAGCCATCTGGATTCACCAGGCGCGAATGCCGATCTTGGACTCTGCCAGACTTAAGGGCACCACTGCGGCCTTCAGCCACACCTATTCGGATGACCCCTTCGCCCCGATTGACAGGCAGTTCCTAGAGCTCAAGACTGATCTTTCCTCATTGCGCGTGGCCTTCATTCGCAAATACTACCAAGACTTTGTACACCGGTAGCGGCACCAAGATCGTGTCATTACCGAGCGTTCCTTCCGGCTCTTTCACCGCTGGGGCCTCCTGCGGGCGGCATTCCAGATCACGGCGTTTCCGATCCTGCTCTGGGCACTTTGCGGTCTAGTGCGTGTTTGGTAGAGTTTCGGCGGGCGCTGCCTAACAAGCGCTTGCTGTTGCCGGGGCTTCAGCGCTCAGCCGCCGCGGTGTAGCTTAACCTTGGGCTGCGGTGGCTTCGGCATCCTCCGCAGCGGAAGCTGCAGGACGTTAGGCAGCTCAAACCTGGCAGTCAGGGCGCTCGGCAATGATTCGAGCATTCGGACTAACTCTATTGCTCACCAACGCACTGGCCCCAGCGACGGGCGTAGTCGACGCTGGTGGATCCCGTCCCCTCCGTAACGCAGCGCCACTCCCAGAGGACGGGCAATGACGTCCGATCTGCAGAGCCAGCTCCAGACCTCGCTCGGCGAGGATTTCCGGATCGAGCGCGAGCTGGGCGGCGGCGGGATGTCGCGGGTCTTCCTCGCCGAGGAAATCCGCCTGGGCCGGCGCGTGGTGGTGAAGGTGCTGTCGTCGCCCGCCGGCGTGGGACTGTCGGCCGACCGTTTCGACCGCGAGATCCGGCTGGCCGCCACGCTGCAGGACCCGCGCATCGTGCCGTTGCTCCAGACCGGGCGCTCCGGCGACATGCCGTTCTACACCATGCCGTACATCGACGGTGAATCGCTGCGCGCCCGGCTGGCCCGGGGGCCGGTGCCGCTCGACGAGGCGGTGGGCATCCTGCGCGACGTCGCGCTCGCGCTGGAGTACGCCCACGCGCGCCAGGTGGTGCACCGGGACATTAAGCCGGAGAACATTCTGCTGACCCGCCGCACCGCGGTGGTCACCGACTTCGGCATTGCCAAGGCGGTGAGTGCCGCGGCCGAGACGGCCTCGGACGGGGCGCTCACCGGCATCGGCACCGTCATCGGCACGCCGGCGTACATGGCGCCGGAGCAGGCGGTCGGCGACGTCGTGGACAACCGGACCGATCTTTATGCGTGGGGCGTGGTCGCCTACGAAATGCTCACCGGCGTACACCCTTATGCGTCACACACCACGCCGCAGTCGCTGCTGGCGGCGCACATCGCCGAGCTACCGCCACCGCTCGCCCAGCGGCGGCCCGACCTCCCGCGAGCGCTGACCGCCCTGGTCGATCGGTGCCTGGCCAAGGATCCGGACCTGCGACCGAAGGACGCCGCGGCGGTGCTGGCGCAGCTGAGCGAGCCGGCCGACCCGGGCCTTCGACCAAAAACCGGGTTGGGCGCCAGGCAGCTTCTCGTGAGCGGCTTCGCGCTCGCGCTGATCCTGAGCGTCGGCGCTTGGCGGCTCCACCTCGCGAGCGAGCGCCGCTGGGCCAGAGAGAGCGCGGTGACCGAAAGCGCCGCCCTCCGCGATGCGCACCGGCCGATGGAGGCGTACCAGGTGCTCGAGCGCGCGGCCGGCTATCTCCCGTCGGATTCCGGCATCGCACGAGCCCTGGCCGCGCGCACGCAGGTCGTCACGGTCCTCTCGACGCCGTCGCCGGCCACCGTGGAGATCCAGGACTACACGACGCCGGACAGCGCCTGGCACCGGCTCGGCACCACGCCGCTCCACAACGTCAAGGCCCCGAGGGGGTATTTCCGCTGGCGGCTGACGATTCCGGGAGGCCAAGCCGGTGTGCTCCTCGCGGCGCCCATCCCCAACGACACGATGCGGTTCACCATCGATACGATGTCTGCAGGAGCGGGGGTGGCGCACGTGCCGGAGGGGCGCTGGGCGGACATGATCGCGTTCGTCGGCTGGGTCGGGCCGTACCACCTACCCGCGTTCGATATCGACCGCTACGAGGTGACCAATCGCCAGTACCAGGAGTTCGTGGACCAGGACGGTTACGGCAAGAAGGAGTACTGGAAGGAGAAATTCCTCGATCACGGACATGAGCTGAGCTGGGATGAGGCGATGCGGCGCTTCCGCGACAAGACCGGTCGGCCGGGACCCTCGAGCTGGGAGGGTGGGCACTACCCAGAGGGCCAGGCGGACTATCCGGTCTCGGGGGTGAGCTGGTTCGAGGCGTCCGCCTACGCGGCATCGGTCGGCAAGACCCTGCCGACCTTCGCACAGTGGTACGAGGCGTCGCCCGCCGACCTCGCCTCCTACCTGGCACCGCTGAGCAACATGGAACACTCGGGCCCGGCGCCGGTGGGATCGTTCAAAGGACTGGGGCCCTACGGCACCTACGATATGGCCGGCAACGTGCGGGAATGGAGTCTCAACGCGCTCGATCCGGACCGGCGCTTCATCCTCGGCGGCGCCTGGATGTCCGCCAACTACATCGCGACGGATCCGGAGGCGCTGTCGCCGTTCGACCGGTCAGCGGGCAACGGGATTCGCTGCGTGCGCAACCTGGGACCACTACCGGCCGAAATCACCAGGCCGATCAAGCCCCTCGATCGCGATTTTGCGAAGTACACGCCGGCGTCCGACGCGACTCTCCGTGGCTACCAGGCCATGTACGCCTACCGGAAGGGGGACCTCGATGCCCGGGTGGAGGGCGTGGTCCGGGACGCGGCGGATTGGCGGGAGGAGAAGATCACCTTTAATCCGGCGTATGGCGGCGAACGGATGGCGGCCTACCTCTTCCTGCCGAAGAAGGTGCGTCCGCCCTACCAAACGGTGGTGTTCTTTCCGAGCGCCCGCGTGGACGGCATCGAGAACAGCAAGGACCTGGGCGACACCGAGTTCTTCGACTACGTCGTCAAGAGCGGACGGGCGGTACTGTATCCCATCTACAAGGACACCTACGAGCGGCGGACCGACAACTCGCTACCGGGCGCGGAGCAGCAGATCGACCTCACGATTCAGCGTTACCGGGACGTGGCACGCTCGCTGGACTATCTCGGGACGCGGGCGGACATCGACACGACCAGGCTGGCGTACCTGGGGGTCAGCATGGGTGCGGCGGAAGGGGTGATCTACGCAACGCTGGCGCAGGACCGGCTCAAGGCGGTGGTGTTCCTGGACGGCGGCTATTTCCTCGGCAAGGCCCCCGCCGGGGGTGACCAGGCCGACTTCGCGCCTCGACTCAAGAAGCCGCTGCTCATGGTGAACGGCCGGTACGACTTCACGTTCTCCTACGAGCGCGCGCAACTGCCGCTCTTCCGGATGGTGGGCACGCCGGAGGCGGACAAGCGGCACGCGGTGCTCCCAACACCGCACGACGTGAGGGCGGACCGGGCGGAGCTGGTAAAGGAGGTACTCGGCTGGCTGGACAAGTATCTGGGACGGGTCCACTAGAACTCGAACGTGGAGTAGTGTTATTGCTTGCGTCGTTGGTAATCTACGTGCTCGCCGGTGCCTGTTCGTCGGCTCGTCCAGCCGTCGACAAGGCGGCTACCGAGGGTGCGATCAGGCAGCTGCTCTCGATTGGGCCGCCACGGAGGTTGCTGCTGCCGGGGTCCTAAACGCCTCAGCCGCCGCGGGTTATCTTAAGCGTAGGTACCGCTGCGGCTTCGGCAGGCCCCCGCAGCAGAAGCGCAGGTCGTTCGGCGTCCCATGAAGCACAGAGCAGTAATGATACCTAGACGCGCCGCAGCGTTGTTTGCAGCCTTCCCCGCACTTGTCGCTGCAGGGTGCAGAAGCCCGACTGGGCCGACACACGTCCAGCCTGCTCCGCGAGTCGTGGCTCAAATCCTTGGCATCGTTACCGACGCGACTCTCACAAAGTTGGCCGGAGTTCGGGTGGAGATTGTGGACGGCCCCAGCGCCGGGGCGTTTGCAATCAGCGACCTCAACGGTCGGGTGTCGTTTGTCGGAGCCTTCACGGGAGTCCTTACATTCCGCGCAGCTCGAGAGGGGTATCTCTCAGCCACCCAGACCTTGAACATCAACGCTCTGTGTTCTACGTGTCAGGCACAGATTGTGTTTGAAATGCTGCCGGCCGACGTAATCGCCATCCTTGGGCTCGGCGCGTACAGCCTGACCGTCGTTGCTGACTCCAGCTGCACTGGTCTTCCGGCAGAGCTGCGGACGCGAAGTTATTCTGCGACGATCACTCGCTCCTCGTTTCGAGGTTGGTACGACGTACGCGTGCCCGGCATGCTCTTCGAGCACGGTTGGTTTTTGATCCGGATAGATGGCAACGATCTCGTGACCGATGACGATAGCTACCCGACGTTGTTTGAGCCCCTGTCTCAGTTCGCCTACCTCGGGATCGATTTCGCCTTCCGGCAAGTTTTCGAGGCAAGAGAGTCCATGATTACAGTCCGATTCCCCGGTACCTTCGAGTACTGTGTCTTGGCGAGCGGGTCAATCGATATCGGGTTTTGCGAGCGTGTTCCCGCAAGCAATCTGCTGGCACACGAGCGATGTGATGCGGAACACCACCAGATGATATTCGTCCGACGGGAGTGACCCCGGAAAGCAGGATGGGCGCCCGAATGGCGTCAATTCGCTGCGAATGCGTCGTACGCGGTCTAACTAGGCGCTGCAGTCGACCACACGCGCGTCCGGCGGGCCGCTACCTAACGAATCGTTGCAGCTGACGAGCGATCTGCGGATCGCGGCGGCGAGGGGCCATGAACTGGGGTACATATGGCCCGAGCCTGTGCGGCGGCTCGCTTCGATGATAATCAGAGTAGACTAACCGGGTCTCGATCAAGCACTACCCGCGACGCCCCTCTCCCCTCGAGACGAGGCGCGGCGTAGCGCACCACCCGCCCGATCTCCTCGACCGGCCCCTTCACCAGCACGTGCCACCGCCACCGGGCCTTGATCCGGGTCAGCGGGCACGGCGCCGGCCCGAGTAGCGTCAGCGGCAATCCCTGCGTTTCGATCAGTTTGTTCAGCCAATCCGCCACCGCGAGCGCCTCCTCGGTTGCCCTGGTCTCCTGCTCCGCGGAGACGACTACATTCAACAGGCTGGTGTCCGGCGGATAGGGCGGGCTCTTTCGCTCCTCCGCCTCGTGCGCCAGGAAGCCCTCGGTATCGTGGGTCGCCGCGAACTTGAGCGCCGGATGCTCCGGGCTCCGCGTCTGCACCAGGACGCGACCACCCTTGGGCCCCCGCCCCGCCCTGCCCGCCACCTGCGCCAGCAACTGGTAGGTACGCTCTCCCGCCCGGAAGTCGGGGAGATGAAGCGCGGTGTCCGCGTCAACCACACCGACCAGCGTCACGTTGGGGAAGTCCATCCCCTTGGCGATCATCTGGGTGCCCAGGAGAATGTCCACCTGGCCGCTCTCGATCCGCTCCAGAATCCGATGGTGGCTCCACCGCGCCGACGTGGTATCGAGATCCATCCGCGCCAGCCGGGCCTTCGGAAACCGCGCCGCGACCAGCTCCTCGAGCTGCTGGGTGCCGATGCCGTGTGCCCGTTGCACCCGGTGCCCGCAGTTGGAGCACTGCACCGGCACGGGGAAATGCTTGCCGCAGTAATGGCAACGAAGCCCCGGCGGCACCCGGTGCAGCGTGAGCGCGATGTTGCAGTCGGGACACTCCGGCACCAGCCCGCACTCGGGACACTGAATGAATGCCGCATAGCCCCGCCGGTTGAGCAGCAGGATGGCTTGCTCGCCGCGGGCGAGGACGCTGTGTACCGCGGCATCGAGCACTTCAGACCATGGGACGGCGCCACCGGCTGCGACCCTCTTTGCAACTCGTAGATCAACGATCTCCACCGGAGGCATGGGGCGGTGATCTATGCGATGAGGGAGTCGTAAGACGCAACGACGCAGCGACGCAAAGTGGCTATAGCTCTCGAGGCTCGGCGTGGCGCTGCCGAATACGAACCGCGCCCCCTCCAACTTTGCCCTCACCCGCGCCACCTCGCGCGCGTGATACCTCGGCGCTTCGCCGTTCTTGTAGCTCTGCTCGTGCTCTTCATCCACCACGATGAGTCCCAGATTCTGTACCGGCGCGAAGACCGCCGATCGCGCGCCCACCGCGACCCGCCGGTCGCCGCGGCGGAGCAGCTTCCATGCATCGGCGCGCTCGCCGTCGGATAACCCACTGTGGAGCACCGCCACGCCATCACCGAACATGCCGCGCACCCGGCTCACCATCTGCGGCGTGAGGCCGATCTCCGGCACCAGCACGATCGCCCCCCGGCCCGACCGCACCGCGCGCTCGACCGCGCGGAGATACACCAGGGTCTTGCCGCTCCCGGTCACCCCGAACAGCAGCGCACCGCTCTCCGGCGCCAGCTCCTCGATGCCCTCCAGCACCACCGCCTGCTCCGGCGTCAGCATCGCGGGCGGCGGTGTGCCCGGCTCTCCCTCGAAGGGATCGCGGAGCCGCTCGGTTTTGACCACGCGCGCGACACCCGAGTCGGCGAGCGCCTTGATGACCGCGTCGCTCATCGCGAGCGTGTCCTTGAGGTGCTTGACCGGAACCGATCCGCCAAGCTGCTCCAGCGTCTCGTAGAGCCGGCGCTGCTTCGGGCTCCGCGCGAACCGGGTGTCCCGTTCGATCAGGGTGAGCGGCTCTCCCGCGAGCTCGAGCCGCCGTTCCGTGAGCGTCGCGGGCTCCGCCTCCGCGGGTTCGACGACGAGCTCTGCGGCACCGACCCGCACCAGCCGGTCGGCGACTTCCCAGAGCGGCTTTCTGAAGTGGCGAGCGGCGGTGTCGAGCGGCACTCTGCCCCCCTTCCGCTCGACCCACTCCAAGAGCTCTTCGGCAAGACCACCCAGCCGTCCAGCCGTCCAGGAACCAGCAACCAGTATCACCCGCGACGCGCCCCACATCGGAGCGGGGAGCATCGCTTTCAACGCAATACCGATCGGCGCGCCGTAGTATCCCGCCATCCATTCCGCGGTGCGGAGGAGCTCGGGGGAAAGGGCCGGCTCAAGATCAGGAGCGGCGAGGATGTCTTTCAGGGGCTTCCCCATTTCTTCCCCGGGCTTCCCCATTGCTACCACAATCCCCACCAATTCCCGACTCCGCACGGGCACAACCACTCTCGCCCCCGGCACCACCCGGTCGGCGAGAATCTCTGGAACGCTGTAGGTGTAGGGATCGAAGAGCGGAAGCGGGAGGGCGACCTGGGCAGAGCGGAGCGTCATCGCGCCGAGAGGCCCAGTCCCGGCCCCTCGGGCAGCCGGAGCTGGCCGTTTGTCATCGTGGCGCCGACGTAGGGATCGTGCGCCAGGAGTTCCGCGCCATCCAGGTCGCAGAGATCCACCAGCGGCGTCACCTGCGCCATCGCGGTGATCCCGATCGAACTTTCGATCATGCAGCCGACCATTACCATCATGTGGTGAGCCCGCGCGATCGCGATCATCCGGAGCGCTTCGCGCAGGCTGCCGCACTTGGCCAGCTTGATGTTGATCCCGTCCACCTTGCCGACCAGCCGCGGAATATCGGCCGCCGTCAGACAGCTCTCGTCGACGATCACCGGAATTCGCGCGTGGCGGGTGACTTCGGCCAGTCCCTCGATATCGCCCGGATCGAGCGGCTGCTCCAGCACCGTCACGCCGAATTCAGCGAGCACCGGGAGCATCGCGATGGCCTGTTTCCGGGTCCATCCCGCGTTGGCATCGACCCGGAGCTCCTTGTCGGTGGTCTCCCGGATCGCGGTGAGGATCGCGCGATCGTCGTCGGTGCCGAGCTTGATCTTGAGCGCCGGATACTGCGTTGCTTCGCCCACCTTCATCCGGATCCGCTCCGGAGTGTCGATCCCGATCGTAAAGGTGGAGATCGGACACTTTGCGGCATCGAGACCGAAAAGGCGGGTGATGGGAATGCCCATTCGCTTCCCGGCGAGGTCGTGCAGCGCGGTGGAGAGCGCCGCACGGGCGGAGTTGTTCCCCTTGAGTGCGTCCATGAGCGCACGCTCGGCGTCTTCCAGGTGCAGCGGATTCTCGGGAAGCACGGTCGCGTAGACTTGCATCGCGGCGAGCACCGTTTCCGCCGTCTCTCCGTAATAGCGCTGCGGCGCCGCCTCGCCCCATCCCTCGAGCCCGTCCTTATCGGTGAGCTTGACCATCACCGTGCGATAGGTATCCCGGGAGCCGCGGGCAATGATGAACGGATGTTTGGTCTTGAGTTCGAGGACTTCGGCTTCTAGACGGAGGGGCACGAGGGGCCGGGGTTGGGAGTTGGGAGATGGGGTTGGGGAACGAATGGCGGAGTATAGGAGTTGGTGTCACCCGGGTCAAATGAGGGCTTTCAGCGTGGCCATCACCCCGTCGGCCACCCGCTCCGGTGCGTAGCCGCCTTCGAGCAATCCGACGATGGGCGCCCGGGGCGCGGCGCGGCGAATCGCGACAACCAGGGTGGCATAGTCCGACGGCTCCAGGGTGAACCCGCCCAGGGGATCTCCAAGCATGCTGTCGTAACCCGCCGAGATCAGCACCATGCCGGGTGACCAGCCGCCCGTCGATGCCTCGATGGCCGCCGTCAGATCGCTCACGTATCGTGCCCGCGGCAGGCCGGCCGCCCGGGGCAGATTCATGACATTCCCCGCCCCGCGCTCCGAGGCGAGCCCGGTTCCAGGATAGGCGGGCCACTCGTGCATCGAAATGAAACGGATGCTGGGATCGTGCTCCACCAGCGCCTGGGTCCCGTTCCCGTGGTGCACGTCCCAGTCCACGATGAGGACCCGTTCCCGGCCCAGTGCCTGCGCCTCGCGCGCGGCGATGACCGCGTTGCCGAGGAGACAGAAGCCCATCGCCCGACCGGCCAGCGCGTGATGACCGGGAGGACGGATCGCGGCGAACGCGTGGCTTCCCGTGGTGTGAGCGTGGTGAACCGCGGCGAGCGCCGCGCCGGCACCCGCGAGCGCGGCGTCCCAGCTCGCCGGGTTGAGGATGGTATCGGCATCCAGCGCGCCTCCGCCTCGACCGGAGACTTCGGCCAGCTGGTCGAGATAGCGCCGCGGGTGCACCCGCTCGACGACATCGAGTGGAGCGGGGGCCGCCTCCCGGATCACCTCGGGAGCCTCGCGCTCGAGTCGTTCGAGAATGGCGCGGAGACGGGCAGGAGATTCGGGATGCCCGGGCCCCGGATCGTGGTCCAGGCAGCGCGGGTGGGAGAAAACAGTGGCAAGGAGGCGAGGAGCCAAGGTGTCTTCAGGCTCGACTTGCCTCCTTGCCAGCCTGCCTCCTTGCTCCTTTGCCTCCCTGCCTCTTTGCCTCATTGCCACTTTGCCTCTTATCTCACCGGAATCCGGCGGCGCAGCAGCACGATGAGCGCCCCATCGGGAACGACGCCCGCCTCGGCGAGGGTCCTCGACCCTTCGTAGAGCTCGGCACCCTTGTACTTCACGACGTAGTCGGAGGCGGCGCGCTTGATCCCCGCACGCGCCAGCACGCCCTTCTTGAGATCCGCGATCCGCATGGTGTCCGGCAGCACCACGTCCGTCGAATCCATGTTGTCGAGTAGCGTCACCCGCACAGGAAGCTGGTTCATGCAATCACCGCCGGCTCGGGCAGCGACGCCAGGAACCGCTCCACCGCCTGATCGAACAGGAGTGTCGAGGCCCGGATCCGGGTCGGCCCGTCGCCCGGAACGACCGCGAGCGCGATCTCTTCCCCGCCCTGCCCCCGCAACGTCAGGAAATTGGGTCCTTCGCGCTCCACCCAGGCCGCCTGATTGGGAACCCGCTCGGAAAAGAACGCTTTGGCACGCTCCAGGACTTCCGGAGCGGAAAGCGTCGTTACGGCTTCGTGGATCATGTCACTCCGGTCTTGGAGATGATGAAAGCTACAGGGGAAGCTTCCGGGCCTCTACCTCGGCCTGAAACACCTTCGGCCGCTTGAAGAGGCCGAGCCAGCCACCTCGCTTCTGAAGCGCCAGAACCAACTCGCCCGGTGGGGCGTTGCGCACTCCGTCCACGGTGAGGAAGGCGGGAAGCTCCACCTTTTCAGGAATCGCGATCTCGTAGTCGTCGCCCAGCCAGTGCAGGCGGACGGTCGGCGGAGGAGCCGATACGACCCGCTCGACGAAGACATCGTCGTCCACCTGGTACGCCCCGTCGGGCCGCCGGACCCCATCCTTGTAGAACGCCGGATCGAACGCGCCGCCATCCTGGCGGGAAAAATTCGCCTCCGCCGCCAGGTCGAATGCCTCGAGGTCGGGAACCCGGGCGCGCCATTCGACGTGATGGCGGATCTCATGGGTGAGGGTTTCCCATGCCTCGCCATTCCAGTCGAACCCCGTGGTGTCGCGCGCCAGCGCCTGGAAGGAGCCGTGATAGAGCACGATACGGCTCCGCAAGTGCCGGGGGTCGCCGTCCTCTCCGCCGGGGAGGGGAATGCATTCGCCGAGCGTCCAGATCTCGCCGCGCTCCGGATGGGGCACGGTCCGGGGGGAGACCACGACCTCCACGATGCCGTCGAGGAATTCGGCGGGCACCTCGGACGTCTGGCGTGCCACCATCGCTTCGAAGTCGGATAGCCTCATACCAGCGAAGAGCGAAGCGCGAAGGGCGAAGCGGCTGGTCCTCCTCGCTCCTCGCGCTTCGCCACTCCCTCTTCAAAGCCTCTCGGTGACATAACTCGAAACCTTGGAGATCTCCACCCGGTCCTGTCCCATCGTGTCACGGTGCCGCACGGTGACGCTGTGGTCCTCCGCGCTCTGCCCGTCCACCGTGATGCAGAACGGCGTCCCGACCTCGTCCATCCGGCGGTAGCGCCGCCCGATCGCACCGCCGTCGTCGTAGAAGCAGGCGAAGCGGGACCGGAGATCGTTGAACAGCGCCGTGGCCATCTCGGGCATCGCGTCCTTGTTGACCAGGGGCAGCACCGCGGCCTTGATCGGCGCGATCGAGGGATGGAACCCCAGCACGGTGCGGAGCTCTCCCTCGACCTGCTCCTCCCGAAAGGCGTCCACCAGTACGGTGAGCGCGACCCGGTCGGCGCCGGCCGAAGTCTCCACGATCTCCGGGAGGTAGCGGGTGTTGGCGGCCTGGTCGAAGTACTCCAGCTTCTTGCCCGATGCGGTCTGATGATTGGTCAGATCGTAGCTGCCGCGGTTGTGAACCCCCTCGATCTCCTGCCATCCGAAGGGAAACTCGTACTCGATGTCGAACGCCGCGCGGGCATAATGCGCCAGCTCGGCTGTGGCATGCTCGTGCCAGCGGAGCTTCTCCGGGGAAAGGCCCAGCTCCTGATGCCAGGCCATCCGGAGCGTCCGCCAGCGCTCGAACCATTCGGCGTCGTCGCCGGGCCGCACGAAGAACTGCATTTCCATCTGCTCGAACTCGCGGGTCCGGAAGATGAAATTGCCCGGGGTGATCTCGTTGCGGAATGCCTTGCCGATCTGGGCGATGCCGAAGGGAATCTTCTGACGGGAGCTCTGCAGCACGTTGAGATAGTTGACGTAGATCCCCTGCGCGGTCTCGGGCCGGAGATACACCACCGAGGCCGACTCCTCCACGGGACCCATGAAGGTCCGGAACATCAGGTTGAACATCCTGGGCTCGGTGAGCTCGCAGGTAGTATGCTCTCCCGGGTGCTTCGACGGCTTCTGGGGGCACTGCGCATCGGCCAGCTTGTCGGCGCGAAAGCGGGACTTGCAGGTCTTGCAGTCGACCAGCGGATCGGTGAAGCCGGCGACGTGGCCCGACGCTTCCCAGACCTTGGGATGCATGAGGATCGCGGCATCGAGTCCTTCGATGTCGTCGCGGGCACGCACCATCGCGTGCCACCAGCGATCCTTGATGTTGCGCTTCAGCTCGGTCCCCAGCGGCCCGTAATCCCAGACCGAGCCAAGACCGCCGTAGATCTCGGAGGACTGGAAGACGAAGCCGCGCCGCTTACACAGCGAGACCAGTTTGTCCATCAGGCCTTGTGCTGCCATTCGACGTTCCTTGTCAGCGAGTTGCGAAGAGCGAGGAGCGAAGAGGGACAACCGCTTCACTCTTCGCGCTTCGCGCTTCGCTAAACGGAGATTATTTGATCCCGCCTCGTCCCAACGCTTACATACCGTATCGGTACGCCGACCAGCTCCTCGATCCGGTCGAGGTAAGCCCGGGCGTTCTTCGGAAGGTCCGCCAGCGAGCGCGCCGAGCCGGTGGAGGCCTGCCATCCCGCCATGGTCTGATAGGTGGGGCGAACCCGTTCCAGCACCGACACCTCGGCGGGCACCTCCGCGCAGGGGCTGCCGTCCACCTCGTAGCCGGTGCCCATGGGGATGCTCTCGAATCGGTCCAGGACGTCGAGCTTGGTGACGGCGAGCGCGGTGAGGCCGTTGATGCGCGCCGCGTACCGTACCGCCGCGGCGTCGAACCATCCGCAGCTCCTCGGTCGCCCGGTGACCGATCCGAACTCGCCTCCAATCTTCCGAAGCAGCTCTTCGTCGGCCGGCAGCGCCAGGGTCGGCAGCGGCCCGGCGCCGACTCGGGTGGTGTAGGCCTTGACGGTGCCTAACACGGCATCGATCCGGGTCGGCCCAATTCCGGCGCCGGTGCAGGCGCCTCCCGCAGTCGTGGTCGAGGACGTCACATACGGATAGGTCCCGTGATCGACGTCGAGCAGCGCTCCCTGCGCCCCCTCCAGCAGCACCCGCTTTCCCTCGCTCAGGGCGCGGTGGACGTGGGCGCCGGTATCCGTGACCAGCGGCAGGAGCCGGGGCGCCATCGCGACGAGGAGGCCGCGGTGTTCTTCGAACGAGGCGCGCTCGGTCATCCCGACCAGCCCGATCAGCTGATTGGCCCGGGCCACCAATTCGGCGAGGAGCCGGCCCGCTTCATCGAGGTTGCGAAGGTCGGCAACCCGAATACCCCGGCGTCCGTGCTTGTCTTCGTAGGCCGGGCCGATGCCCCGTCCGGTCGTGCCGATCCGTTTGCGCCGCTCCCCGGCGGCATCCAGCAGCTTGTGATAGGGAAGCACCAGATGCGCCCGGTCGGAGACCAGCAGGCGGCCCTCGGTGACGACGCCCCGCGCCGTGAGCGCATCCAGCTCATCGAAGAGCGCGGCGGGGTCGAGCACCACGCCATTGCCGAGGAGGCAGACTGCTTTGGGATTGAGGATGCCGGAGGGAATCAGCCGGAGGATGAACTGGGAATCTCCCACGACCACGGT
>Ga0075429_100001269_pt1 | contig 20542 bp, 13 predicted proteins | sample RhiMetdeltSRZDD3_FD_75295 | JGI IMG/M metagenome (GOLD analysis project Ga0075429, IMG submission 75295) | Populus rhizosphere microbial communities from Tennessee, USA - Rhizosphere MetaG P. deltoides SRZDD3 | ecosystem: Host-associated > Plants > Roots > Rhizosphere > Soil | place: USA... | reverse complement strand
TTTATCAATCTGCTATTATCGGGCATTCTCTTTGGCAGTGCTTTGCTGTGTAAGCTTAACCTGGCTTACACACTACTGGCTTTACTGCTTTATTATTTCGCATTCTATTACAGATCAAACCGACTTTCATCAATAATTAAAAATATTATCGTAACAATAGCAGGGGTTGCTATGCCTTTTATTTTTATTGCAATCCCCTACATACTCCAGGATAAATTAGAACTATTTATTGATTCGGTATTCATGGCAACATTGGAATATGGTCATACTACAAAAATTGCCCCTCTCTATAAATTGCTTATAGCCGGATGGGTGATCATCCTTGGTTTATTCTTTTCAATATTAGCATTGAGGTTTGTTGAGAAAGAAAAAAAGAAGCAGGCCGGCATGTTCATCACGATGCTTGCCGCTACCATTTTTACTTTTTATTCGAGCGGTACGGTAAATGGCCATTATCTTATCCAGATTTTCCCGTTTATTGCGATCCTTTTTTTAGGCTTTACGTTACGAATTGAATTAAAAAAAGCTTACTTATGGTATGGGTTGCTCGCTTTGGTTCTTAGTTTTGAAAGCCTTATTGAATATAGCAGGATCATAAAACAGTATGATAAGAATTCAACATTTTATAATGGCAAGGCTTTTATTACAGTGGATAAATTAAGATCACTTGGTCTTGATAATAAGAAAATATTTTTTGCAGACCATCATATCGGTTACTGGCTTTTAAATAAATACCCACTTACAAAAAGTGTAACTCACCCATCATCGCTTAGCCGACCTGAATTTTTTAAACATTTCGGCAACACAAACAGTTCCCTCGAGGAATTGAAGTGCATAATGGAAGACATATACCCGGACGTGATAGTAAGCCGAAAAGAATGCCTTAGTTTTTTTAACGAAACCAGTGAAGAGAATGTCTATTTTATGTCAAGAATGAAAAGCTATTATGAACTCGTTTATCAAAACACAAATGAAAGAATTTTTATCTGGCGAATAAAAACGACGACTACTTTCTAATTCTTATCTGCATCGCATATTCATACGTATCAAGATCGGTGAATTTGAATTTGTCCTTTGGAATAAAATCCAGGTAACTAAATATTTTCTCTTTTGTAAAACGTTGGCTCCAAAACTGATCATTTGTTGCGGTAAAAGTATCATCCTTATCAGTTATAACCGTCATCCCCATTTTCTGATAAGATTCCTCTTGTTTTAGTCTTGTAGCATCATTATCCTTATAGCAAGCGCCAATTACAATCTCTCCCCCCGGATTCAAAAGAGCATAGGCATTTCTGAAAATCGAGGTAAATTTTTCATTCGTTGATAAGTCAAGCCTTTCGCCGGAATCTTTATAAGATTTAAAGGGAAAATCGTCAGGATAAAAATTACCTGCAGTAAACCAGGTAGTGATCACCATGTCATACTTCTTACTTACTGTATTCAGATCTTTTGCGTCCAGAAAAAATGCTGATACTTTATCTTCAATACCAAGTTGTGCTATAACATCATTTGAAATATCTATGCAGGCCATTGCATTATCCGTCCCATCATAAAAAGCTACTTGATCCCAAATATCCTTTATACCACTTAAATGCTTGGCGATTCTTGCGTTGCCAATACCAATATCAAGAATAGTAATGGGCTCATTTTTCCGGCTGGCAACCTCGTGAATTACTTTTTTCAACTCGATAAATTCGGCCCACTGGGCCTGTATAAGATATTCACTTATGTACTTTACATCGAATGATCCTCTCACTGTAATTTCATTATCATACATTGCTGCACACATAAATTCATCAGATTATTTTTTGTAAAACAATAACGAATGTATCAAAAGCATAGAAATCTTGCTTCCCGTTTCTATCACATCAAAATTAATTTTTTTTGTCATACCGGTAGTCTAAAAAACAACCCCGCTCATCTTGGCGGGGTTGATAGTAGAATAGATTTATTATTGTCTGCATCTATAATCTCACTGAAAGATTAAGTGCAAACGTTGTCCCTAATTGGCTGAAATGAGAACCATCATAGGTAACTATTGAATAACGCTGATTAAATGTAATGGCATTTGAATTTGCCTTTACCTGTGCCGGATCATTCAGAACGGCATCGCCGGCCGCATTCAATGCCTCAAATTCCCATTCAGGTTTTACATTCAGCAGGTTTTGTATATTAATTCCAAAATCGATTCTATTTGACAGTTTAAAATTGGCTCCCAAATCGGTAACGACCTTTGTTTTAAATACTGTTTTCAAATTAGAATTTAAACCATTCTGACGGAAAGTGGTTGGCCCAAAAACTGTATTATTCAGGTTTATGCCAACTCTCCCGATAAAATAATCGCCCCCAAGTATAATTTTGTACTCTGGTCTGGAAGTTAACAGCAAGGCTTCCTGCGTAAAATCGAAAACGCTTTTTCCGGCATCAGCAATGAGTTTCGGATTTTGTACACTGGAGAGACCACCATCCAGTTCACTCTGGAATTGATAATTACCTGCAAGATTAAGGTTCAATTTGCCTTTGCCTAAAACGATATTACGGTAGCCCGCTACGAAGTCAAGACCTGATGTAAGTGTATTGATACCATTTGTAAAGAAGCTAACCGCAACAATTCCGTTATTATCCAGTATCTGTCGCAGTGGAGCAGATGGTGGAAGACCTGATCCATCTATTTCTGAGCTCAGGATGATACGATCTTCCAGCTTGATATGGTAATAATCAAGTGTAATGCTAAGTTGCGGGGTCGGATTTAATCCCAAACCGAAAGTAAGGTTAGTTGATTCTTCAGGCTTTAATATAGGAACACCTAATAATTTAGCCTGGGCGCTGCGGTTGTTTACGATTCCTTTAGTTTGAATACCCTGACCCGGAACAAAACTTGCCTGTGCTAATTGCAGGTTGATCTGGTGAAGAGAAGGCGCACGGAAACCGGTAGAAGCAGAAGCTCTGATAATCACTTTATCAGATATCTTATAACGGCTGCTTGCTTTCCATACAAATGAAGTTTGTTCTCTACGGACACTGCTACTAAAGAATGAACTTTGATTTCCATAGTTCGATCTTCCTGTTCCTACATCGCTGAACTTTTCAAGTCTTATTGTTCCGTTCAAAAGAAATTTGTCGGTAATATCCCATCCCAAATCAAGATACCCACCAAAATTGAATCTTGTCGAAACGCCCGCATTGTTTTCTTGGATTCCCGGAAATGAGTCAGCACCTCCACTAACATAAGAAGCTGTATCACCTGCAATGATTTCAAATCTTTCTGCCCTGAATTCTGTGCCTATACCAACGCTAATTTTATCAGAAAGTCTTTTTGTGGCATCAATATTTCCAACAATGTGTCGGAAATCATATCCACCCGGCTTAAATAAGATCGGGCTTCTGGAGCCCAGGCCGCGATTTACAGAGTTAGCAACAGTATATAATTGTTTGTTACCACCGAACGTAAAGCTCATATCTGTATTCCAGTCATTAATACTGGAACGTACACCAAGTGTTCCGTTATAATCGTTAAGATCACCTTCAAACGTGGGCACATAACCCTGGTAGGGCTGGCCGGCAGGAGTTAGCAAACCAAAGTCAGTAGGTCTCCAATAAGGAGTACGATAATTGGCAAAGCTGTTTACTTTTTTATAAACGTAGGCTGTATTAAAATAAATTTCAGAGTTGGTAGTGAGCGGAAGTCCACCGTTTATTAAAAATTTAGCTGCCGCAGTGGAGGGTTGTCCATTTACGTTTCCGGCATCAGGATGTGCGCTTAAAAATGACTGCACTGAACTGAGGCTGGCACCAAAGTCCGAAGCTTCTCCTGCTGCATCCACTGTTCCTGGTCTGTTTGCCAGTGACTGGTTGGAAAGTGAAACGGTATAATTTACATAGCCCCTGCTGCCAATGGTCGCCGCGTTATTAAGACTAAGACCAAACATCTGCCCATCGCCTTTGTGGGTCATTCCTGCAGTAAAAGAAAGTAATCCAGGTTCCCTATCTTTTAAAATAATATTCATTACACCGGCAATGGCATCGGAGCCATATTGTGCAGAAGCACCATCCCTTAGTATTTCAACCCGTTTAATAGCTTCATTTGGTATTGCAGATATGTCCGCTCCGCCTTCACCACGACCTGGAGATGTTTGAACGTAGATTAGGGAGCTTGCATTTTTACGTTTACCATTAATAAGCACTAATGTTCTGCTCGGACCCATATTTCTTATTTCATAGGGATCAATTAGAGAGGTCGCATCATTAACCGGTGTATTTACAGTATTAAATGACGGCACACGATATTGCAAGGCTTTATCGAAAGTAGTCTGACCGGTGGTCTTAAGGTCCAACGAAGAAAGTACATCGACTGGTAATGGCGTAGTGGTTTTTGTTCTTTGGAGGTTCCTGGTGCCGACAGTTACTATTACCTCGCCCAAATCTCCGGATGATTCTTCCAATGTAAAATCAAGAGTCTGATTTCCGGCAATGGTTACGCTTTTTGACTGATTAGCAAACCCAATAGATGACACTGTAATGGTGTAAGTCCCGTTGCTTAAACTTAATGAATAGTTGCCATCATTATCCGTTTGCGTGCCGGTACCGGATCCTGCAACAATAACAGACACCCCGGCAACAGCTCTACTATTCTTATCCGTTACTTTTCCACTTAATGTTGAGCGTTGTGCAAATGCAGTTGAAAAAGAAACCAGCATGATGAATAGCAAGATGCTTTGGTGTTTAATCTTTTTTCTCATAAAATATAATTTGGTTTTGAATAATTGGACTGTAAAACCGATTCTCAAATTTAGGTATTATAAATATATGAGGAATAACATGAAAATGTCACAAAGCACTAAATGAATTGAAAAGTATAAAAAGCCAATAACATGAATTCGAAAGTTCATGCAAAAAATATGATGAACCCTGCAATAATTCTGCGACTTTGTGCAGGTCTTTACTATTTTTTTTAAAGATTGAAAAGTGAATCAACGAACTCATGCTTATCAAATACAAGCAGATCAGTCATCTTTTCGCCAACTCCAATAAACTTTACAGGTATTTTAAATTGATTAGCGATAGCAAGGACAACGCCACCTTTGGCTGTTCCATCAAGTTTTGTGATCGCTAACGCAGAAACATCCGTAGCAGCAGTAAATTGTTTTGCCTGTTCCAATGCATTTTGGCCTGTGCTTCCATCAAGTACTAATAAAACTTCATGGGGCGCCTCAGGAATTACTTTTTGTATCACTCTTTTGATCTTGCTCAGCTCTTCCATCAGATGAGCCTTATTATGCAATCTTCCGGCTGTATCAATTAACACCACGTCGCTTCCTTTTGCAACAGCACTTTGAGCAGTATCGAATGCAACAGCTGCCGGATCACTGCCCATATCTTGTTTTACAATTGGCACACCAACCCGTTCACTCCAGATTGTAAGCTGATCAACCGCAGCTGCACGAAATGTATCAGCCGCACCAAGCAAAACGTTTTTTCCTGCCTGCTTAAAGTTATGAGCAAGTTTACCGATCGTTGTTGTTTTACCAACACCATTTACACCAACAACAAGGATGATATAAGGCTTTGTTGGAAGATCAGAATCAAAAGCGTAACTATTTGCGGCGGGAGCATCTACAAGTATTTGCTCGATCTCCTCTTTTAAAATTTTATTCAGTTCGGAGGTACCCAGATATTTATCTCTTGCTACCCTTGCCTCGATCTTATTAATAATCTCAATTGTTGTATCAACTCCCACATCGGCACTTACTAATGCATCTTCAAGGTTATCCAACACTTCTTCATCAACTATGCTTTTACCGGCAACTGCTTTTGTAAGCTTAGATAAAAATCCTTCCTTGGTTTTTTGTAAACCCTGGTCAAGACTTTCCTTTTCTTTTACTCCAAATAATTTATTTAGAAATCCCATAGCATTAAAAATAACAAATGACAAATTTCAAAAATCAAATAAATTCAAAACAATAAAATAAAAAAAGCCATCCGCCCGGCGGATAGCTATAGCTTGCTCTCCGCCGCAGGCGGAGTTGTGGATCATTATTTATTCGCCAGGAACTCTTTCACTTTATCCTTATGCACAATTGATTCTTTAAATGTGTAAGCACCAGTTTTAGGACTGCGAACAGCTTTGATCACTTTGCTCCAGTTTTTTGCCTCCGCTGCGGCCTTTTGGTCCTTTGTCTTGATCGCGGTTTTTGCTGCTTTTGCCATGGTCGTTGAATGTTATTTGTTAATTGTTAATCGCTGTGGTACTGGCTACAATTGACCAATAACCCTTAACCATTAACCTTACTTAATTTCCTTATGAACAGTCATCTTCTTCAAAATTGGATTGTACTTTTTTAACTCCAATCTTTCAGGATTATTCTTTTTGTTTTTCTTCGTGATATAGCGGCTTGTGCCAGGCTGACCACTTGTTTTGTGCTCAGTACATTCTAATATTACCTGTACCCGGTTACCTTTCTTTGCCATTGTATTAATTTGAAAATTTGAAAATTAGCAAATTTGAAAATGACTCACAAAAACCGAATACCCCTTGGCACATTTTCTGATTTGCATATTTGCCAATTAAATATGTTGTCCTTCTTTTCTCAATTTTTTTATGACGTTGTAAAGCCCGTTCTTATTGATAGTTCGGATGCCTTCAGTTGATAACTTCAGGGTGATCCATTTATCTTCTTCAGCCAGGTAAAAACGTTTTGTCTGCAGGTTGGGCAGAAAACGGCGTTTGCTCTTAATATTTGAGTGAGAAACATTGTTCCCTGTGATCGGAACCTTACCTGTAACTTGACATACTCTAGCCATAACAAACAAAAATTTAGGACGGCAAAGGTAGGGGAAACGCCGGTGTTTTTCAGATCAGTTGAGAGTTTTTTTTACCCAAATGTTGAAAATGCAGAAACTCGCTTATCTCATGACACTCAACGGCAAATAGCGTTAATTGCCGGTACCAACCCTGTTAGTTTCATCATCAGAGCCGCCGCCCGACCGCTTTATAGCCTTCATTGCTTTACCAAACCGCCAGCTAAAGGTGAATCTTATCACCCTTGAGTCCCATTTTACTTCAAAAGGTTCATCAGAATTCTGAAATGTTGAGTAGCCGGAATAATTCTGCGTATAAAAAATGTCACGGATATTCAGCCTTAATGTTCCTTTGGTTTTTAGAATTTGTTTGGAAATACCTGCGCCAACTTCCCCTTGCGGTGTTAGGTACTCCTGTAAATCTATCTGGCTTTTTGACAAATAATACCCGGTTATCTCTGCAGCCCATCCATATTTAAACCGGAATTGATTGTTAAGACTAATATTTATCTGGTCGATAGCAACTCTCATCGGCGCCCATACGACACCCTTAATAATTTTATGATTGTAGATCGCTACACTTGTAAGAGTCCACCACTTTGTGATGGGTAATTGGAAACTGGCAGTAAGGCCGATGTTATGAAAAGTGCCCACATTGCCTCTTGTATAGATAATAATGTTTTTATTTACGTTACTGCTGTTAGAATCAATAATAAAGATCTGCGAGAAATAATCTTTAAGATAACTGTAAGATACAGCCGTCGATAACATTTGCTTATAGGTATGTATCATTTCAATGTTCCAGGTATACTGAGGTTTTATAAAAGGATTACCTCCTTCGAAAGTGTATTTATTGATCGTTACCAGAAAAGGATTCAGGTTTTGAAATTGCGGCCTGTCTATTCTTCTCCCAAATCGAAGTGTAATACTATTATTGGAATCGATATTGTAAGAAGCAAACCCGGAAGGAAATAGACTCCCGTAATTTTTTTGGAACGCAGAATCTTTTATCACCGTATTACCTAATTGATTTGCCTTATAGTCGGTAAGTTCGTATCGCAACCCTGTCCGCCAATGCCACTTACCCTTTTCTACATCAACGCTGCCATAAGCCGAATGTATTCTTTCATCGTACAAAAAATGATTACTCCGGCTCAGATCATCCTGCCATGTATTACCATCATAAAAATAATATTGAGTAATGTTGTCCGTATTTGTTCTGGCGGTTTTTACTCCTGCCTCCCATAAAATATTCTTAGCACGTTTGGAAAAATCAAATTTAGCTGTAAATATTTTTAATTCAGATGGAAGATCGCCCTTTGTTGCCAACACAATGCTACCCGGAGCGTCTACCCGGGTCTGAAAAAACTGATCTCCTGCAATATCAAATTTAATAAAGTCAACATCAGCCAATAATTCAGTGCTATTATCAAGAGTATGTCTTGCATTCAAATTGATACCTGCCCGCTGAAAATTGATATTTCTTGTTCCCCATGTGTTGATTGTTGAGTCGATCTCATAGGATGGGGACATCCAATCAATCGAGCTTTCACTACTTATGTTGCGGTCCGTTAGATTGCCTGTAAAAACCGCACCGATTGTTGTTTTCCTGCCTGCAAAAAAATCTATGCCTGTCTTTAAGTTGTGAGAAGTTATTTTCGTTTTGGTAAAGTTTGGCTGATCTAATAAAAGCGAATCGTTACCATTCCTATCAAAATATTTGCGCAGCGCATACAAGTTCATTTTTTCATATCCAAGTCTAACGCCATAATTAGCAAACACATTAAATTTCCCATTTCGGTAATTAAGGTTGACGCTGTTATTACTTTTGGAATAAAATCCTTGCCCTACGCTTAAACTTAGTGACCCATTGAAGCCACGTTGTTTATTGGTTTTTGTCTTGATATTAATAATACCGGCATTTCCAGCCGCATCATACTTTGCACCGGGGTTATCAATTAACTCAATTGTTTCTACTTGTGAAGAACTTAAACCGGAAAGATACGCTTGTAACTCTGACCCGCTTAGCTGGGTCTGTTTTCCGTCAATCAAAACCATTACCTGCGGTTTGCCTTTCATATTAATAGTTCCATCTCTAGCAACGGTGATCCCTGGTGATTTTTCAAGAACTTCCATAACCGTGGTACCTGCATTAGTAATACTCGCTTCTACATTTATAACTGTTTTATCCGGCAAAAATTGAATTAATGGCTTTTTTGCAGTGACCGTAACATCCTGTAATACTATTTGCTCTGCCACCATTATTATCGTATCAACATATTCTTTTTTTGATATCAGGTCTACTAAAGAAGAATTATAATCCTTAAAGCCCAGTAACCTGATTCGAATAATATAATTGCTTGCTGCGAGACGATTGAAAACTGCCATACCTGAACCATCAGTAAATGAACTTTTAACCACAGCTGAGTCCTGAGTCAACAAGCTTACTGTTGCATCGTGAAGATTAGATCGGTTCTCGGTCAAAACTTTTACTCGTATTTCCTTGTTATTGACAGACTGACTAAAGGAAGAAATCCCGCAAAAGCTTATGGCGATGAGACTAAAAAATAAACGCATTGAAATTACTTAAGCTGCAAAATATCAAAGCCAAGACAACTTGCATCATTTTATTATTTAAATGGTTGTTTAAGCCGACGAACATCAACTTTGTAGCTTTTGCCCAATTGCATGTTTTCAAATACCTTCGCAGCCTTAACGGCAAAGGAGTCAACTTTGTCATATACGTCATAAAAGTCAAAGAAATAAACCCGTTTGAACAATATGACTTATTTGACTTCAATCCGAAATCTTAAATCCTCCAAAGGAGTTCCTTTGGAATAAAATCTAAAATCAACTCATGGCTTACGATGTAGTAGTTCTTGGCAGCGGACCCGGCGGATATGTAGCCGCTATCAGAGCAGCACAATTAGGTTTTAAAACAGCGATAATAGAAAAAGAAAGTCTTGGTGGTATTTGTCTAAACTGGGGTTGTATTCCGACAAAAGCCCTTCTTAAAAGCGCCCAGGTTTTAGAAGACATAAAACATTCAAAGGATTTTGGTATTGAAGCCAACGGCACTCCCAATTTTGAATCCATTATAAAGCGTAGCCGTGGTGTTGCTGATAAAATGAGTCGTGGCGTTCAGTTCCTGATGAAGAAAAACAAGATCGACGTTTATATGGGCTTTGGAAAATTGAAAGCCAAAGGAAAGATCGAAGTAACTGCACAGGACGGAAGTAAAAAAGAGGTCGAAGCCAAATACATAATCATCGCTACTGGGGGCCGCAGTCGTGAACTGCCATCAATGAAGCTCGACGGTAAAAAGATCGTTGGTTATCGTGAAGCCATGGTGTTACCACAACTTCCAAAATCAATGATCGTAGTTGGCAGTGGCGCTATTGGTGTTGAGTTTGGATATTTCTACAATAGCATGGGAACAAAAGTTACCATCGTTGAATTTTTACCAAGAGCAGTACCGGTAGAAGATGAAGAAGTTTCAAAAGAACTGGAGAAGAATTTTAAAAAGAACGGCATTGTAATTATGACCAGCAGCGAAGTAACATCAGTTGATACTTCAGGATCTGGTGTAAAAGCAAAAGTGAAAACGCCCGAGGGCGAAACAACTCTTGAAGCAGATGTTCTTTTAAGCGCTGTCGGTGTTTCTGCAAATGTTGAAGGAATTGGATTGGAAGAACTGGGCATTAAAACCGATAAAGGAAAAATAATGGTTGATAAATTTTATCAGACTAATGTTCCCGGCATTTATGCTATTGGCGATTGTGTTCCTGGCCAAGCCCTTGCTCACGTGGCAAGTAAAGAAGGGATCATTTGTGTTGAAAATATTGGATTTAACGAAAAGAAATATCATCACAAACCTGAACCGATTGATTATAACAATGTTCCGGGTTGTACGTATTGCTATCCTGAAATTGCATCTGTTGGTTATACAGAAAAGCAAGCTAAGGATGCCGGGTATGAAATTAAAGTTGGCAAGTTTCCATTGAGTGCAAGTGGTAAAGCTTCGGCTGCGGGACACCCTGAAGGATTTATAAAAGTGATCTTCGATGCTAAATACGGTGAGTGGCTCGGTACGCACATGATCGGTTACAATGTAACGGAAATAATTGCTCAAACAGTAACTGCAAGAAAATTGGAAACAACTTACCAGGAAGTATTGAACAGCATTCATCCGCATCCAACCATCAGTGAGAGTGTGAAAGATGCTATAGAAGTGGCTTATGGTGAAGCGATACACCTCTAAATCAAAACCAGGATTAAAAGATTTTAGGGATTATAAGGAAACTTATGATCCTTTTTTGTTTGGAGAATGCCATTAGAAAGTAAAATTCCTATGTTCCTCATAATCCTTTTAATTCTGGAAAACGTGGTTTCAGTTTGTCTTGGTGGCCGTCCTATAGTTTAATAAATCTTGCGTGTAGCTTTTCTTCTTCTTTTTCAGCGCGGATGAAGTAAACTCCGGCGTTCAGCTTGCTTATATCAATTTGCTGAGTTTTTGCAGTAATGATCGTATTTATTACGATTCTGCCGCTTATGTCAAGTACTTGCAATTTCCTTCCAATCCATCTTTCATCGTATTCACAGTAAATTTTTATTACGGAAGTTGCCGGGTTTGGATAAACTTGTGGTTTCAACCATTGAGGATAAAAATCTGGTAATTGGGCACCCATTATGGTAGAAGAATTTAACCCTTTTGAATATAGCATGGCATTTCTTGATCCTGCTGCTTCGAATAAAGCCCTCGCTCTTTTTCTTTGTCCTGTTGTAAACATATTCATACATCTATCATCTGTAAAATCCATATAGTTCATATACATATCACCGCGGGGATCACTTCCGCAAGATATTCTTGTACCATTAGGACAACCGGGAGTAAAGGTGCTTTGTTTCGGTGTGTCATCAACCCGATCATCACCGCAATAACCTTCACCCCAAACATGATAAAGACTTAACCAGTGTCCGACTTCATGCACAATAGTCCTGAAATCGTTAACTGTTGGTGTGGTATGCCGGGTGTCAATTATATTCTCTATGGAAAACACTATGCCATCTTTTTTTGCATCCATACCCGGTAAAGTACCGTATCCTAATACATCTTTCATATTGCAAACCCATACGTTCAGATAGCTTTTTGAATCCCATGCATCACTGCCATAAGATGCATTAAATTTCATTTTGTCATCCGACATCCAATAAGTAATGGGCGTATATTTCTTAATAATACCCGTTGTGCTTACGCCCTTCGGATCCATTGTTGCCAGTTTGAATTCAAATCCCATATTTGCGGCCAGCGGTTTAAAAGCGTCCGGTATGTTTGCAGTGTCAGAATTTCTTTTGTTAAAATCACGGTTGAGAGCCGCTATCATAAGCTCGATAACAGAAGTTGAAATATTTTGTTCGGGAGTGTGATAAAGAATATGAAATACAACAGGTATTTTAATAACATCAGGAATTCGATTGGTTCTTTGCAACTCATTGCCAGCAGCCATCTTATTACGGGTAAAGACTTCAATTTCCTCCATGCGATCTTTTAACAGGGGGTTGATTGCTAACTCTTGCCTTGTATATTCTTCAACACTACAGCTCTTTTGAGCAATTGATTGGAACCCGATGCAAATACAAAATAATAATGCCAGACGCTTAGCCATACTACTATTAAATAAACAGACTTATTAATGCGGAATTTCAGGGACACGGAAAGCTAAAACATGCGGCAATCAGGAGGATACGAATCAAATCATCTTAAAAGAGAACCGGAATTATCAGGTGAATAAGGTGAGTGGGAATTTGTTCTCAAATATACTTGATTAACATTTTAATTTACAACTTTATCATTCAAAATATTTTTTCAATCGTACATTTACTAAATCAAAATTTCATCAAGAGAAATCAATTCCATGAAAAGAAAAATCTTTCTTCCACTCATCGTAGTTTTTCTTATTATATCTGTTTCGTCATCTACACTTTTCTTACGTTGTAAAGGAAACGATGACTCAACGAATGGTACAACGGGGAGCGTTGATTCGTCCAATCCACCACCGCCTATTTTGGGACACTCCATAATTGAAACCCTGCCACACGATACAAGTTTTTATACGCAGGGGCTTACTTTTTACAAAGGTGAATTATATGAAGGCACCGGCGATCCTGGTCGTGTTGGGAAATCAAGACTTATGAAGGTTGATCTAAAAACAGGAAAGCCCTTACAATCAATTTCACTATCAGATAAATATTTTGGTGAAGGCATAACAATTTTGAGAGACACCATTTACCAGCTTACGTGGCAGGAGCATAAAGTATTTGTGTATACTGCTAATGATTTTAAACAAGTGAAAGAATATGATATCCCGACAGACGGTTGGGGTATTACCAATGATGGCCAAAGGTTAATTGTAAGCACGGGTAGCGCTATGCTGTATTATTATGATCCTTCTACTTTCAAATTGTTAAGTAAGAGCTCTATCATGGAGGGTAATATGAATGCAATTAATCTGAATGAACTTGAATATATTGATGGCTTTGTATACGCAAACCAATACACGTATCCTTACATCCTCAAAATTGATCCCGCAGCGGCAAGAGTGGTTGCTAAATATGACCTGAATGATATGTGGACGCGGGTAAAGGCGATTGATGCCAAGGTGGATGTTCCGAATGGTATTGCTTATGATTCTACTACAAAGAAAATTTATGTAACAGGCAAATATTGGCCAGAAATGTACCAGATACAATTAGGCCAATAAAATCATTTAGAAATTATGTAGATCACCGAGCTGCATTTCTTTACATCATTCATTGCTTTGAAGTTTGAAATTAATCCCGTCCAGATGGCACCGAACCAATTGGGGCTCCCGTTTTTATATTTACTGCTTAGCAGGCTAACGTAAAAACTATCAAACCACATTGGCTTATTATCGACAATCTGTAACCCCAAATCCCGCATCAGCCACTGAATGGTCGGTGGTGTAAAATGATAAAGATGTCTTGGTACATCATACCCTGCCCAGTTCGATCCATAACTACTCGCATCATAACTCGTATAGTTGGGCACGGCGATAAACAGTTTTCCGTTATCAGCTAAAAGCTTTTTAAATGTGGCGATATATTTTTTAAGATCATAAACATGCTCCAGCACATGCCAGAGAGTGATGGCATCAAATTTCTTTTCCGGTAAATTAAAAAGTTCTTCGGCAGGCAAAAGGTTTACGGCATGTTGCTGCATCGCTACAATTCTTGCGCCTTCATCAGGCTCAAGTCCCGTGGTATTCCATCCTGATTTTTGCATTGCCGCCACAAAATAACCCGTACCGCTTCCTACATCAAGCAGGTTTCCTTTTGCCAGGCCAGTGGTTTTTTCAATCAGCTTTTTCTTTTGATTGATCGAAAAGTTTCTGACTGTCTGGTAAAGACGATTGACCAACCCTTTTGAAGTATCAGTATGTGAAATATAGTTCTCCGACTTATAATACTCGCCTATAGAACTTTCTGACGGCGGATTTTGGGTGAACCGGCCCTGGCAATTACTACAATGATAAATGTCAAAATATTCCTGGCTGACTGTATTGTCTTTTACCCGAAAAACTTTTGAAATGCCGGCCGATCCGCAAACGGGGCATAATGTATAATGAATTTGGTTGCTCATTAATAGAAACCCGGTGCTCTTAATTCGATTTAATGACAGATGTGTTCCCGGCAGAAGAAGGTTTAAATCCTTTTTCAGAAAAATACCACCCGATAAACATAACCGCTAATATTGTAATTACCACTGCAATGATCCATCCATAATTCTTCCTGGGAGCCGCTTCAGCAAAATACTCTTCCATTTCTACTGAAGATTTTTCCTGCTCACCTACAAGTACAGTATGTTCAAATTTCTCCCGAATCACTTTTTCTCCATGCACTGGTTGTAAATTCGGCAATGCTAGCTGAGGTGATTCAAGTTTCAAATTCCCCGTTTCATCCCTTTTGAAAACACCTACATTTTTCCAATTCATTTCACCTGCTTCAGAGATCTTATTTCTTATTGAAAAAGAAAAATCATTTAAATACCTTACCGCATCCCATTCTGAAATGCCATAAGACGAAAAAAGCCATTCAAAAAGTTTCTTTGAAGGCTTGTCCTCTTTTGATTCAATGATAAAAAAAAATGAAGGCGGATCAAATTGCCTGTTTGTAAAATCCAGTTGAGATGAGTTTTGACGCAGACAAATAGTTCCTACACCAGGCAAACTCAATTGCTTATTTATTACCAGGAATTCGTATAAAGTATCTTGCATTATTTGGTCTTCTGATCGAACGCGAAGATAACGCCGCCAAGGAAATTAAATCCATAAGATCTGTACAACTTCCAGGGCTCATACTCTTTATTTAAAATATTGTTGAACTGAGCCCAAAGATTCAGATTCTTTGTAATGCGGAATTCAAGACCCGCATTCAGATCAAATGAGCCATCCAATTGTGCTGAATTACCAGAAGGCGTTTTGTATTGTGCCCCATCCCAAAGGAACAGATCGGTTTTTAGCCAAAGATCTTTTACAACCTGCACCCGTGCTGAACCTTTTAATTCAAGTGGCACTAAGCCATATGCTTTTTTATTCTCCTGGATAGAAAAATACTTACTATAGTTAATACCCGCCAATACTGAAAATTTTTCCTGCTCTACATAACCAACCTCACCACCAAAGTGAACAGCTTTCATCGAAGGTTCATAGATCACCCTGAAAGTATTGTCATAAACATCCAACTGTGCATTATCATTTACAAATAATGGCTGGTTCTTGTATTTATTATAGGCAAGCTTAGCATTATAAATGAAATGATCGCCCAGAGAGCCCTTAAATCCGGCATATCTTTCTACTATCCATGTATTTTTTAAATCAGCCGGAGCCTCTATATAAGGATTAACATTGGCGAGGTATTGATAAGAAGTTCTCCTGATATAACCTGACCAGCCCGCCTGGAATGTAAACTGTTTATCCTCGGTACTTGCCTCAAACAATACATTCGGGAACATCTTAAATGTTTTATTATCCCATGATGGCCGAATGCCGCCCTGTACATTAAAATTCGGTGTCTTAAATAAAATTGAAGGACTTATAGAGTAAAACGTGTTGTCAATTGCTGATTTACTATCAGGCTTATATCTTGTAAGATCAAACGTTGCGCCCAGGTTTACCGCAAACACTTTACCTACGGTTTTCTGTAGAGGGAGATTTAAATAAGTATTGCTTTCGCTATTTTCTCTTCCGTCATTAAAGACATTAATGAGTACCTCAGGAGAATAAGATATTCCAAACTGTGTACGATTGATATTATGAAACCCTACTCCACCCTTCCATGTTTGAAAACTTTGTTCAAGCGAGTCTTTTGGCGGGATATGTGATAGTATCGGGTCACGACCATATTTGTAATATCGATCTTGTCTAGTTCCCAGCTGTGCATTCCATTCTAAATTTTTGCTTGTTTGAAAAAATCCTTTGAGATCAACATTCGTATTGCGGTAATCCTGGTAAAGAATTTTACCAGATGATGAAATATGTTTTGCATAAATATTAAGACCTGCTGTTTTTCCATCACCAAATGAAAATCCTGCTTGTACAAAGGGAGTCTTCAGGCTTCCAAATCCCGCTTTAATATAACTATTCAGGTCCCAAACCCCGCCTGAATCAATGTCCAGAGCTAAAGGACGAAGACTGCCTGGTGCGTAGCCCAGCAATAAATTCTGATTAGGAATATCGTAATTCAATCTTGGCTTTGTAGTATCGTTTATTGCAGGTGATGCATTAAAATTGATCTTGGCTGATTCTTTTAAAACAGGCTTAAATGCTGAAGTGATATCAACAGTTCCCTTTTTCTTCGTGGTGTCCTGAGCGTAAGAAATTCCAAAACTTAAAATTCCAAATCCCAATATTATGATGGCTTTCTTATTCATTTTTCTCTTCATTATGATTAATTAATAATTATTAATTATTAATTTTTTTGTTTTAATTGTTACCCACTTTACTACTCTTACCCTCTTCGTCAATTACTCTGTTTAATTTCTCCTGAGCTTCTTTCTTAAATTCAGGAACTATTGAATTGTCCACTATACTTTGAAATGTAGCTTTTGCGTTGAAATAGTCTTTTTGCCTGAAATAGATATCGCCAAGCAAGATGTAAGATTTAGTCACCCAGAAATCATACGAGCCGGATTTATTAATTACTTCAAAGGCTGATTTTTCAGCATCGGCAAGTCTGTTTAATGCAAACCAGCTATTGGCGATCTCATATCTTGCTTCGGCGGCAAGTGCTGCTTTGTTCTGTAAAACAACTGATTTAAAATTCGCTATAGCCAGGTCATGCTGACCATTTACCTGGTAAGCTTTTGCAATGGCCATATTAGCAAGTGATTTATCGTCAGTGCTGCTTCCTTTTAATGTTACCAGTTCATTGGCGTTCTCAACCGCTTCATTCCATTTTTGTAATTGATATTGTGATCGAAGAAGACCGCGCATTGCTTCCAGCCTGCTTTCCTGGCCAGAAGATATTTGTTTCAGCTGGGCATAATAACTTTCCGCTTTTCCATAATTCTTTTGTTCAAAGAAATAAATTCTTGCTGCCTGCAAAATTGCTTTCTCTGCAAAACGATTCGGGGCTTTTGCTGCAACAGCTTCATAACCGCTTAAAGCATTGTTCCAATCTTTTCTTTCATAATAAATTTCGCCTCTATAAAAATTTGCATCCAAAGCATACACACCATTTGGGAAACGTTGTGCATAATTATTAAATGCCGTTAAGGCCGCATTTGTATTTCCGCTTTCATATTGTGTACGTGCCGCTGACCATGAAAGAGAATCTTCTGTACTTACGTCAAGCGGTTTTCCCATTTGACGCATATAGTTTGCATACTCGTCAGGTTTTCCATCTTCTACATAAATGCTTTTAATATTCTCCAAGGCTTCTACAGCTTCTGGGGAATTGGGATATGTTTGAACAAGATTTTTATATTGAGCCAATGCCTCACGATTATTATTCAGATTATAATTTGCAATGGCAAGTTTTAATTGAGCCTGTGGCTTCAAGCTGTTATTTGTTGCAAGCTTCAGTACATTATTTAATGGAGTAATTGCTTCGCGAAAACGCTCATCAGCAAGATAAGCATTCGCGATCTCCATATTCGCATCACCAACAAGATTCGAAGTTGGAAATTTTCTCGCCATTGTGTTCATCAGGCTTATCTTTTCATTAGAACTTCTAACCCCGGCGATCATGGCAACCTGGAAAGTAGCATAATCTTCTGCTGGCCATGACAGCTTGATAACATTATCATACATCGTCTTTGCACGGGTATAATCACGGTTCATAAAATAACAATCGGCGCTACGGATGTATGCATCCTGTGTAAGTTCATCTGAATTCAATGCAGGATTTTTTCCCACTTGTTCAAAAAATTTCAAGGCAGCAGGATAATTTTCTTTTCTTAAATAACTATACCCAAGATTATAACGGATCGAAGTTGCATTTGCTTCACCGGCCACCGGAGCTCCAGCATCTAAATACGCATTATAATATTTAATGGCATTATCTAATTTATCGGTTCGATAAGCGATCTCACCTTTCCAAAAATTTACCAAAGGAAGAACGGCTGCATTATTCGGATCTTTCAATGCTTTATCAAGCAAGGCATCAGCCTCCTGTAATCTTCCATCATTGATAAGTTCAGCTGCCCGGCCAAAAAGTATTCGCGGATATGTCTTTTTTGAATTTTCTGACGGGGTCTTGATCCCATCCATCAATGTCAGTGCATCTTTGTAATTATTTGTATTGGCAAGCACCATCACCATCAGGTCTCTTGCTTCTGTATTATAGGTTGAGTTCGGATAATCTGCAAGAAAGGAACTAAGACTATTTAGCGCCTCATCCTGGTAACCGAGCTCATAAGAAAGTTTTGCGTACTGGAATTTTGAAATTTCTTTTTGGGCTTTATTACTGCTGTTTGAAGCACAGAATAAAAATGCATTTCTTGCATTTGGCTTCTCACCGACTTTTAAATACGAATCACCCAACAGGTACATAGCATGCTGGCTTAATGAATCATCTTTTCCGCTTAATTGTTTAAACCCATCAATTGCTTTTCTGTATTGACCAGCGATATAATAGCTGTATGATAATTCATACAAATTCTCCCTCGTAACCTTATCTGCCTTTTTTACATATTCTTCAAGATATGGTAAACCCTTATCAAATTCTTTTCTTTCAAAATACCCGTGACCAAGCATCAATTTCATTTCCCGGTCATAATATTGGGAATTGCCACCTTTGATTTTCTTCTCGGCATAAGCGATCGCTTCTTCTTTTTTTCCCTGTATATAATATATCTGTGCTATATAATATGGTACGACTGATGCATACGCTTCTTCATTCTCTACGATCTTAAAGCTTTCCATCGCTTCGTTATAATTGCGGTCACGGAAAGCAAGGAACCCATAATAATAATTGGCATCGATATAATTAGGGTCATCCTTTACCTGTCTTACAGCATTAAAAAGCGGTTTTGCCTGGTTGAACTTTTGCAAAGTAAAATAAGAATAGCCCTGGTGAAATTTCAGATCTGCGATCTCACGGTTGCTTAGGTTTGCAATCCCTGCATCTTCATAATATTTCGCAGCATCGGCAAACTTTTGCTGGCGAAAATAATATTCCCCCAAATGAAAATTCATTTGCTGCACCCTGGCATTGTTTTTCTCCAGCTCTATATAATTAACGGCTGTTGGTTCTGCCCTCTCCTCATTTTGCTTTAATGATAACACTGTGGTGTAATAATTGATTTCCTGTGTCATCAGCGCATCATTGATCTGGTTTGTTTCCTTTGATGCCTGTTGCAACTCCTTGAACAAAGGATAAGCAAGACTATACTGCTCTTTTTGATAATACTCTTTTGCTTCTTTGAATTTTTCCTGCGGGTCTGTAAAAATGCGGGTTTGCTGAGCCTGGAGAGATAAAACTGAAATAACAGTGGCTACTAAAGCGATGATCCGATTCTTCATATTAATTGTCCTTTAAACCGTTGGTGACTTAACGTTGTAAAATTCAAATTATTTCCTACGAGTGCCAAACATCATTCCAAACAACTGTGGATAAGTGCAATGTTGATAGATGTTTAACAAATTATTCTAAAACAACTGGCCCTTGATTGAAATTTTATTCTTGAGCTCATTGCAAAAATCATTGATGAAAATAAAAATGGTTGACATTTTTAACTACTTTGCCTTACGACGAAAAAACCAAAACACTGGTAGACCAGCCAGGATTATTTATGAAAAAATTACAACTTGCGGAAATTGGTATCATCACATTGGTATTAATTGTAGGTTATAATATGATCACGTCGCTATTATCCCTGGTAACTACTCTGCTGTTTGGACTGACTTCAGGAAGAAATGAAAATATTCGATTTTTAATTTTACCAATGGTTCTATTCTTAGCATTTTACACAATTACTTTTTTTACACTTGCATTACATAGTAAACCGATAGCAAGATTTCTCTGCCGGCAAAGTGATGATTCATTTGGGTTTACTCTCAACAAGACTGCAATACTCCACGTGGTCATTATTGCCATATGTATTAGTTCTTTTTTAAATACAATACCGGATGTTTTAGAGTATTTGCTTAATAAATATGTAATTTACCCGGATAGAGAATATAGCAATAATGAAATGTACAGGTGGGATCGGGACCAAAGAACA
>Ga0075429_100001266_pt1 | contig 20558 bp, 19 predicted proteins | sample RhiMetdeltSRZDD3_FD_75295 | JGI IMG/M metagenome (GOLD analysis project Ga0075429, IMG submission 75295) | Populus rhizosphere microbial communities from Tennessee, USA - Rhizosphere MetaG P. deltoides SRZDD3 | ecosystem: Host-associated > Plants > Roots > Rhizosphere > Soil | place: USA... | reverse complement strand
CTTCACCCTCTTTAAACATAGCAAGAAAAGCCACATTGATTGCGCCCACACTAACGCCACACAGGGCATCATAAACGACCCGCTTCTCGCCCAAAATATATTTTAATGCTCCAACTTGATACGATCCTTTTGATCCACCACCGGATAGGACCAGTGCTCTCATTAAACCTCACTAACTCTACAGGGTCTTATAAAGATATATCGAACTATTGAGATATAAATACAAAACCCAGCCTTTTAGGGGCTGGGTTTCATTACTTTCATTTAACTTAAAATTTAGGTCATTGCTTTCCAACCGTCATAGCTGTGAACTGCTTGTCCAACGAAGCTAGAATTGCCGGCCACTCTAAATTCAGTAGAGATAATAGTGTGTTCAGTTTCCATTGCAGCCTTAGTACCACCGAAGTAGGTAACATAGGAAGGAGTGACGTCAATAGTTTCAGATCCGCACATCAATGCAAGATTCAATCCAGATTGAGAAGCGTAGTCATACCATGGCTGGAAGAAAGTAATTTGACCAGAGCCATCGGTACCATTGTCTTCTGCATGGTCACGATAAGCGCCAACTACAGTCAAATCAGAGTTATCCATCAAGTGCTCACCATCTTGAGCAGCTTTGCCGTTGTAAGTGAAGGGAGTTCTAGTTCCTTCGTTATCCTTTAGGAAGAATCCAGTGAAGCATCCAACTGGGATATTGAGAGTAGTTCTAAACATTCTCATCAAATCGCACAAACCTGCGCAGTTGGTGGAGTTATCATAGTTAGTGTCGGTCCAGTATTCTACGTCAAACATAATACCATCAAAATTCTTGGTAGAATCGATAGTTTGATCTTGATACCATAGAAGATTCTTTAGGATGTTAGTTGCTACCCAAGAATGATTGGTTCCCCAATCGATATTTCCAGTGAGTGCCCAGACTTTAATACCACTCTTGTGAGCGGCATCAATGAACTTACGGATGTTGGTTAACTTAGTAGATGTCCAGTTAGAACCACCGAGATAGTTCCACATGTCTAAAAAGACATAATTGACACCTTGAGTACCACAGAAATTGAGTAGAGCTTGCTGCTTTTGATCAGTACCTAGTGGGTCTTGTGAAGAGTTAGTAGTTACCCACACAAACATACCACGACCTAAATTACTGTTTGGTGGTACTGGTGGAGTTGACAATGGATTTACAACCATAGTTATTTCCCCTTGGTTAAGTTGAAGTTAAACTTAATCTGCGTCCGACTTGCCACACAGTCTTATACTAATGTGTAATTTATAGTAGATCAAGTAACGTAATATGAAAACCCGCCATGCCAAGTGGCTGCAGTGTTTGCGTCCGGCCTGACATATACAGAAATTCTAGCAGGCCCCGTCACTACGAAATGTTCCATGTCATAAATTTGTGATGGTTGGGCTGTAATAGTTCTTACACTGGCGGTAATTTGTTTTTCAAAAGAGTTAGTCGTTAAAGGGGTGGCACTTCTAAGAAATACAGCGCCGCTTACACCAAGAACACCACCAAACACTCTCTTAATGAAACATTTTTTTCCGGGCTGCACATAATGATGCCCCCAATATGTAATACCATCACTGACTGCAATAGTTCCAACAGTAGCACCACCACCAACCAACCTTAAAGTAATCGTTCCAACGTTGGTGCCGTTAGAACCAACAGTTAAGGTTTCCAATTTTTCTACAAATCTGATATTAGTGGCTACTGTTGCTACAGCGCCAGTACCATTAGTTGTAATATCTTCCGTAAATGGACCATTCATATTACCATCGTAATAAGTAATTCTAAGTGTACGAGTACCAGTACCTCCAGGTGATCCGTCATCTTGAGTGCTAGAAGAAACTACTTCCATTTGAGTGGCGGAAGCTGGTTCAGTATAAGTTGTAGCTCTTAAAGCAACAATGGTTGTGGCCGCCGTTGCTGCATATCCAAAACAATTGCCACTTTCTGCCGTAGCAATAAGTCCTTTATTGATAGCGTGCTCTAAAGAACCAACCATTAAAAGGTTATAGCCATCAACTAAGATAGGAGAGCCATTATCAGCATATAGGATTGAATTTTGTACTTCTCTATCGGTAATTGACATAATTATCCCTCATAAAATCCAATTTTAGAAAACCAATCTAAATTACCACTGGAAGCATCAGAGCGCCCATACACTAAAACTAATGCCGGCCCTTCAACTCTAATTGGAACAGAGAAATTTGCGCTGTCGGTTGAATTAGATCCAATTCTTAATTTTGGAGAAATAGTATACTCCGGAGTGTTTGCAACTGTTGGAGTTGTTTTATGCACTTCTAATACTCCACTGTTCATTCCTTTGATAGAGCCCATCAGCGCTACTAAACGAAATACTTTATTAGTTCCAACATAATGATGACACCAATAAGTAACGCCATCTCCAGCAGCGATAGTTCCAATAGTGGCACCACCACCGCCCGTAGTATCTTTTAATGTTATTGTTCCAACATTACCCAACTGGCTACCTACCGTTATTGTTTCCATTTTTTCTATGAAACAAATATCGGATGCAACTGTATCAACAGGAGTTACCCCATTCATAGTAACTGTCTCAGTAAATGGCCCCAACATGGTTTGATCATAGTAAGTAATTTTAACCGTTCGAGCACCCGTTCCAGCCGAAGCGTCATCGGCACTACTGGATACCAAAGAGCGTTGAGCATTACTGGTTTGCTGTACATAAGCTGTAGCCCTCATCACAGTTAAAGTACTACCGGTAGAATTTGTATAACCTAAAGTAACGTTACTATTTGGGGTTAATGGTTGGTTAACAAATGGTTTAAAGTTCGTTTCAAAATCTGTTTTGAATGAGTCATTTTCTGTTTGATCAGCTGGATCACCAGAGTCAGGATCCAAAAATGCAGGTATACTTCCAGTATAGATAACAGTGATACGTACAACTAAACCATCAATAGCAAATATAGTATATTTAGTACCATCGTCATCGTATTGAATGAATAGAGAATGGGCCGTGACAATAGTTTTAAAGTCATCCCACTGCTTGTATATTTTAACTAAGTTATCACCAAACTGTATCATTTTATCCTTAAACTAACGTACCCGCTGCAATAGCAGTAAATTCATTTTTAGTAGCTGCTAGATTTCTTACTATAACATAAAGCGTTTCATTTGCTAAAAATGTTTCAGATGGATTAAGTGGCGCGCTCACCGTATCACCAGTTGAAGTATAAAGACGGTGTTTTATATCTAACTGGTCTTCAAGTCTCAGAGTATCCCAATAAACAGTACCAGATCTATTTGCAGCATCTTGCATTTGTAATGTAATAGTAGTGATTGCCGTAAGGTCAAAGTTGGTACCAGTCGATGAGGTTGGATTTTCTAATTCACCAGTTAATGTGACCCAAGTATTATTAGTAAATGGAGAGGTTCCTGCAGTACCAGAAAGAGAATAAGTTCTTGTAGATGTTCCAGATGCTAAAACAATTGAAATAGTTCTAGTAGTAGCGGCTGGAGCATCATGAAAAAATTTGACACGAATGTATCTATAGCCAGAAAAATCTTGAGCGGTACCAAAAGTTTGTCTTCTTGCTAAAGCAGTAGCGCTATTGGTATAAATCCAGCGCATGGAGGCGGCGCCAGTTTGAAATTGCGTGCTATTAGAATCAGGAGAAGGTGGAGTAAAATTTCCAGTAACAGCCGCCCAAGGTGTAATTTGTCCGGCATTTTCAAAATCACCATTAGATACAAACGTTACTGTACTAGTTGTGTGTTTAGCTAAAGTACAACGTCCTGCGGCGGCCCCACCAAAATAGAAAGATGAAACAGAAAAATCATCACTAGATGGAACGGTATACTCAGTATATGTTGTGACGCTAGCCGCTATAGATGCAGTTAATCTAACAGTAACTGGTGTACCAGAAGTTTCAGAAACAACCACTTGCAATTTACCATAACCATCTGTAAGTAATTCTTGAACATTTCCATCATTATCAACGCCGGCTACAGCTACTGGATTTCCAATTAGTGAAACTCCATCAGCAGTTGTTCCTTGAATTTGTGTCGCGACAACTCCAGTTGGCGTATTTGGACTTAAAGTAACTACTAAAGCAGGATCTGAAATGTCAGCTGGTGTACTTGCGGCCTTAACCGTAGCAATATTGGTTCCATCAGTGATCTTTTCAAAAATGGCACGGGCAACAACATCGCCAGTTGGCATTGTATTAGTGCCATCTGTAACTCTAACTGGCCAATATCCAGATAATGCGGCAGCAGTACCCTGATTGGAAGTTACGGTTCCAGAAATTGGTTGTGTAGTAGTTCCAGTTGGATCAACTCTTATCGTACCATCAGTAGCTGTTCTAATTGTACGAGCATCAGTTCCATCTGAACCACCAATTAATACTGGATTGCCAGTGACAGCCGTACCATTAGCAGCCGCTCCAATTATAATCTGTCTACCAGATGAATCCAGAAAGATTGGTCGTAGATTAGTTCCATCTGAGCCACCTACTTGAACTGCAGTAGATGGAACTGCTGTACCTACTGAAGTTTCAGAGGCTAATTGTGCTCTTAAATTAGATGCAGTGGGTTGAACTACCGTAAAATTTCCTGTTCCAGCTACCGTCCATGATCCGCCTTGATTGGCAGTTACGGTTCCGCTGACAGGTTGAGTGGTTGTTCCAGTTGGATCAGTTCTAATTGGGTCGCTAGAGGTTCCTAGTTCTACAGAACCACCTCCAGAAGACTTGCGCAAACCAACACCAAGCACCCATTGTGTACCAGCACCAGTATCTGCGTCAAAAATTCTGGCAGGTCGTAGATTAGTTCCATCTGAACCGCCAATTAAAGTCGAAAAACCAGGAATAGCTCCATCATTGGCACTTACAGAAGCATTTGAGGCGGTAATATTTCCAGAAATAGGAAGTGGGGTTCCAGAGGGATCGCCTTGAATAGTTATGATACCACCAGCAGGGAATCCTGCTGCTCCAATTCCAACCATAAGCTGATATCCATCAGGAGTAACTCTTATAAATTGAGCATTGGTACCATCGGAACCGCCACCAACCAATACTGAAGTAACAGATGGAATGGGCGTGCCATTTGTGACGGCCATCGGATCGCCATCAATATCATATAATACTGCTTCTGAGCCAGCTGACATATTTCCTCTTCCTAGTTTAATGCTGGATTATGAACAAAATAAAAAGCCCGCTATACTATAGCGGGCTTTTCGGTATTTTCACTAACTACTCAATCAAATTATGGAGTTAATTCAGTTACAAGTACGGTTCCGGATGTACCGGCTGGAGAGAACACGTCAATAACTCCAGTGTACTCGGTTGGAGCTTCCCAGTAAGCCTGGTTGAACAAGAGTGTGGTAAAGCTAGTTGTGCTGGCTGTTGCACCAAGTTTGATGTTCAAGGTTTTACCAGTGTTGTTAAAGATAAATGCACCAAGTCTGCTTGCATTGGATGCCAAGGCAGTATAGCTTGAGTTAGCTACAGCAGCAACAGCAGTAACAGTAGATGAAGTTGCTTTCTTTTCAACTATACGTAAGCTGCCGTTTGTATCTAAGGATAGAGCATTAAGCTGACCAGTAGTATATGTTGGGGCTGCTGTAGTTACATAACCACCAGATACGATTGCATCGGCAGCAGTAGCGGTAGCAGTACCAGTTGCATAAACACCGTCAATACGCAAACCACCAAGAGTAGTTAGAGATAGCGCCTTCAAATCACCAGTGGTATATGTTGGAGCAGCCGTGCTTACGATACCACCAACTTGTGTATCGAAACCAAGCGCAAGACCATCATCTGCACCTACAGATGGGTTAGAGGCTGTAATAGAACCAGTTACATAGATTGGATTAGCCGAAGAACCTTGAATCTGACCATAACCATCGGTAATGGTGATTGGCCATGCGTTGGCTAGAGTGTTTGGAGTTCCCTGGTTAGAGGTTACCGTACCGCTTACAACCCAAGGGGAAGTAGATTGAGTAACAGCGACTGTACCAGCGACAGAGCTTACTGCAACTGTACCAGAGATTGGAACAGGAGTGCCTGCGGGGTCGCCTTGGATGGTGATAACGCCACCTGCTTGAGCGCCGGCAGTACCAGCACCAACTACGACTTGACGTCCTAAGGAGTCGATTAGAATTGTACGTGTGTTAGTTCCGTCATTACCAGCAACCAAAAGGCTACGGGTGCCCGGAATAAACGTAGCGTCAGCAACTACGGCTAACTCATAACCGTCTGAGCTAAATAAAACTGATGAAGGAGAGATGCTTGACATAGTTGGTTCCTAAGTTAAAAAGATTAACTTTCTATTGTTAATATGGGTTTAGTAGTAGTTTTTTATGGGGTCAATTCATCTATTCTAGCAAATCCACTAGCTTTATTCCAAATTGCGTCTATTTCACCAGTATACCCATAAGGCACTTCATAATAACTTAAAGGCAACATTCTAATGGTAAAATCAGTAGTTGTAGCGGTAGCTCCCAGTTTCAAATACAATAAAGATGATTCTGAGTCATTATAGATGGTAGCACCCAATCTTGCCGTATTCAATGGAAGCAATACGGTATTACTGATTGATGCTGCTACACTTGATGTGGTACTAGTAGCTGGTCTGGCTGTTGTGACCGTAAAAGAATTATTTGGAGAGATGGCAACAACCAAAGCACGGTCGGACGTGACGGCAGCCTGTCCACCCGGTTTAACGGTAACTGGACCGTGACCAGCCGGGTCATTTAGTATGCTTTCTGTTTGTAAACGATAGACGTATCCATCGTAAAACACCCCTACGGGATTACCTAGGCCATCAAATAAAATCGCTGCTGGTGATTCAGTTGACATTAGATAATCGTCCTTGTTCTTGTAGATTCAAAAGCGGAATTATAAGTGATTGTATCAATTACTGTATGAACAATAGTCACACCATCAGTATCGTACATATTCCAATGAATGGTGGTTGGAAAAGTATTGTTAGTATAAGTAATGAATTTTTCAACTAGCTTTTTTGTTTTTGCAACATCCAAATACCAAGTAATAGATGTTGGGAATGCAGAATTGTTTGGAATGATTTCTTTAAAAGCACCAGATGCAAATCCATCACCAGGTCCCTGATCAATAAAATGAATTAAGTGTCGTAGAGTCTGATGCTCTTGTGGAGTAAGACCTCCGCCTCCTCCGCTGGTAATCAAATTCTGTACGTAGCCATCTAATTGATCGAATCCAATTGTAACGCCAGTAGTAAATCCATACCCTTCTAGATATTGAATTCCGCAATCAGTAAATTGTAGCAAATCTATATTGCTAATAACTAACTCAATATCTCCGTTTAGAAACTTCCTTTTCAAAGTTCCCTTCATAAGAGAAGATTTAATCTCGCCCTCAAAAATACCAGGTATTTTAAGAAGGTCTCTAGTCTCATGTAAATTAATTGGATAGTTGAAGATAAAAATAGTCTTACGCTGTGGTGAGATATTTCTTACTATAAACTGTCCACATTGAGGCTGATGCGGGGCGAATACATTCATTCCCATGACTTACTTATCCCTCTTTATGAAATCTATCTCTTATTGTGATAGTGATTGTTCTCTCAATATCAGGATTTTCGGCACTGGCACGACATCCATCAAATAGTTTTTCCATCAACGTATCATAACCCTTAGTGGCTACATCGTTTTTAGTAATCTCTAGAGCTTGTTTAACATCTTTGCGAGTTAGATCCTCGTCTTTAGACAATATAACTTTCTTCAAATCAGATTCGCCCATTCTAGTCAAATCATCATAGCCTAGGCGATATCTTACGTTCATTAGTTCTTCAAGATAATCAAAACTACCTACACCTGGTTGATTCATGGTACCAAAATCACCATCATCAATATTGGTTCGTAATCCTTTATCTACGGCGGTTAAAAGAACGCGCGCATTACTGTCTTGCCACTCATGTTCTTTACCATATACTTCTCTTAAGCTATTGAGTGCATTACGAAGCTTGGCAAAATTTTTAACTCTCTGGGCAGTTGACTCTGAAAGAAAAGCCTCACTACGATTGTAGTTCTGCAATCCTCTACGAGGATTATATTCTGTTTCCTGATCAACACGACGAGTATCAAAAGCCAGCTTGTTGAATCCCTGTCCAGATGACACGGATTGTAAAGCGGTTTTTCGCAGTAACCTAGACTGTTTCCTGGAATTCACGTTTTGTGAACCCCTGGAAATCAAATTGTAAAGCTCGGTAACCTCTAACAAACTCATTTGCCTCTGTCTTTTGATAGAATTCTAGTAATATACCGTTTTATTACACGCCAGTACCCTTGACATGTAATTTTTAAGTTTTAAGCTTCGGCTCATGGAAAACCTATCTATCTCTGCATGCCTAATTCACCCCTTAGCAATTGAGGTATGTAAAATACTAAATGAACACAAATACCAAGCCTTTATTGTAGGTGGTTGTGTACGAGACCTACTTCTAGGGCAGAAGCCCAAGGACTGGGATATTACCTCTGACGCTAGCCCTGTAGAGATTCTAAAAATCTTTCCTAAGACCATTCCTACGGGACTGCAACATGGCACTGTTACGGTGTGTATGGGGGAAGGTGTAGAAAACCACTTTGAAGTTACTACGTTTCGAATCGAAGGAGAATACTCTGACGGTCGTAGACCTGACGAAGTTGTCTTTGTTAAGAACGTAGAAGACGACTTGGCTAGGCGAGACTTAACGATTAATGCTATTGCTTATGACCCAATTGCCGATCGTTTTGTCGACCCTTATGAAGGAGTTCAAGACCTTCGTTTACGAACGATTCGAGCCGTTGGTAATTCAGTTGCTCGCTTCCAGGAAGACGGATTGCGTATCATGCGCGCGGCTCGTTTCGCTGCACGTTTCAACTATACTATGCAAAGTGAAACTTTTCAAGGTATGGCGTATAGCATTGATACTCTAAAGAAAGTATCAAAGGAACGTATCAGTGATGAGTTATGCAAAATACTCATGTCTGACAGCCCTGCCTATGGACTGTATCTTCTGAAAGAATGTGGAGCTTTGGATATTGCTTGCCCGCTTTTAGCTGGCAGACAAATTCCTTTGCTGCATTGCCAAGACGAATGCAAGGGTCCATTGGAAGTCAGATTGGCCTTCTTGTACAACAAGTTGCCAATTCCACAAGTTCAACAGGAATTACTCAATCTAAAGTTTTCTAATAAGGAAATTAAGAAGGTTTTATTTCTTTTGGAATTAGTGGAAAGGTTCTATATTCTTCAGGAAATCAACGCCGTTTCAGCCTATAAAGACTTTATGGCGTTCCTAAAGAATCAGAGCCCCGACCCCTGGGACCAGACCCTCCAGGAATTTCTACAATTGGCTAGGCCAATGGAAATTGATGCTGAAAGGGTGCTCGACAGCTACAGTCAGGAGGTCGTTCTTTCCCGTAAAGAAATGCAATTAAACGGGGACGATTTACTGGCAGATGGCATGAAAGCTGGTGTTCGAATCAAGATAACTCTAGACAACTGCTACTTGGAAATTCTTGCTCATCCCGAGCATAATAACAAGCAGAAGTTATTAGAGGTAGCTCGAAACTTATGGATACCAATTTAGTCCTCTTTTAAGGCCTTGGATTTTACATCTAGGGTCTTAAAGAGTTTATTGTGTGTATGTTTCAAGAACTCTTTCTCTTCATCAGATAACTTGACTTTATTACTACGTAGTTTGTCATGAATTTCATGAGCAAGCCCTTGATGTGGTTGGAATGATTGTGGCATCAATTGTAATTCAAATTGAACGCCATCACAATCTAGGTTAACATCAGTTACTCCTGAATATGATAGTCCACATTCATTAGTATCTTTCTTTTTAGCTTTAGTAAGTTTCTTGCCGAAGACCTTTTTAAGAAGGTCCAATACTTCTTTCACAGAATAGTCTTCCGAGAAATAAAGCCTGCCCCTTACCAAGTCGGGCAGCTCAATGGGATCTACGATTCTATGCTCAAGCATTTTTCGCTTGGCGCTGGAATAGGGTTTGATGCCAGTTTCCAGCGTAAAATTGGCTGGAGGTACATCTGATAACTTAGATTGCACTTCATGCAACGCCTTGTTCAATTGGGGCAGAATTTGCATGTACGATTTTCTGAGCTTCTTGGGGTCCATATCTATATGCCATAAAAATGAAACAGCCACCAGATTTCTCCAGTGGCTGTTTCGGAACTTAATCAATCAGAGCTTATTAGGCGCCGATTACGACGGACTTACGACCTGCTGCACAACCACGTGGGTTGACGATAGCGATACCGATAATCTCAGAGACTACCCATCCGAGCTTCAATTGCTTTGGCTCGTCTGCTGGTAGAACTTCGATGTCCTGACGGATTGGCATTACACCAACGAACTCAGGATCGGCTACACCGTAGATAGTACCAGGTGGTACAATCTTGCTGACCATAATGTCAGTGCCCCAGATGTGGGCGTATAGACCGGTCTGTAGAACCTCACGCATGGTTACGGGATCGAAATCACCGCCGCCTACGCCTTGTCCACCGCCAGATCCCCACTTGAGGATGTCAGTGAACTCGTTGATGTTCATGAAGTACTTAGTGGTTACTAAGTCCCAACGGTCAATCTGTTGCTTGATTTCAACCAAGTCACGCTTGAGCAAACCTGCATCGGCGATATCAGTGAGAGTATTCTCTACGGAAGCAGCAGCGTCCAAGGCGGCAAAGATGTTTGCATCTTCTTGTGCCATGATTTCCTGACGTGCCTTCTGTACAGCTCTGTCAATGACGTTGAATCTACGACGCTTTACCTCAGCGATACGAACCGTTGGGTTGGCGTAGATTTCAAACTCAGGAACAACCACTCTGTCACCAAAGACTCTGGATTCTGGTCCAGTACCGTTGGAGGAGATAACAACTGCGGCAACATCGATATCTCTATCGTAAGTTGGAATTGCACCTTGTGGAAGTGGGTCAACAACCAAGGCACGACGTGCGATACCATGGTAATCGAGGTTTCTACGGATTGGGTTTGCCATAGCCTGAGCTAGTGCAATCTTTCCGTCCTGAGTCATGATAGCGCGAGTAATTAACTCATCACGCTTCTCATCGCTCAATGCTGGTTGGCCGGCTAGACCTTGGTTGGATGGGACATTCTCTTCGAGAATGGCGGCATACTTAACCAATGCCTGTAGTGCATCTTTAAAAGATGAGGCGTTTACTTCGCCTTTGCTGCTAAACATATTCATTATGTCTCCTAGAAAAATTTGCCAGTCTTACCAGCTTAAAACTTACTTATAAAAGGGTGGAAGGTATCCTTGCGGACTTCGAGAATGACAGGGTTTCACCTGGCATCTCCCCCAGCCTTCCGGCTAGAGAAGTTTGTTTACTCACTCAATTAGGTTACTGGTGGAGCAAAGTAGATGGTTGCGAACGTGAAGGCTCTTGGTTGTACAGAGCTGACGTTACCAGATGGGCTGTTAAGAGCAGCAACTAGGTAGTTTGGAGTGGTTACCAAAGAACCGTTAGTGTTGAACTCAACTAGAGTACCTACTCTTGGAGCGCCACCTAATGCATTAGGGGAACCAACTGGAGTCAAGAGACCCAAGCTAGTGAAGGTAAGTCCAGTACCGACAGCTAGTGTGGTATTGGCTGGAACCAAACCAGTGGCTGCGGTGTCTACTGCGTCTAAGGAGACTGCGTAGAGACCTGGCTTATCCCAGCAAGTTACCTTGCCAGAGCCGGTTGCAGTGTGTGGTCCGAGCTGTGCACCACCGGTGACAACTTGGCCAACAGTTCCACCAACAACAGATCCAAAGAGAGTTCCGTATCCGGCAATACCGTCATCGGAGAGCATCAATGGACGAGATGCGCTGGTTAGAGAGGTTGTACCATCGAACTTACGAGATACTGCTGGACGCTTGAGAACGCCGACAGAGTTGACGTAACCGTCAAACACATCGTAAGCTGCTTGATCAAGACCTGCGGTGTAAACACCTGGTTGACCACTAGTAGTGACTGAGGCGAAAGATACCACTTCACCACCCTTGAGGGTTAGAACATCAGAGTCGTAACCATCAAACTGACCTAAAGGCTGAGTGCCTGGTTGTAATAGTTTTAAAGCCATTTTAGTTTCCTATAATCTTCAAATGTCCACATTGGGACATGGTAACTTACACCTTAACTTACAAAATCTGTAAAGCATACTTCTTTATTGATATGTTTTCTATAAAAAAGCGCCCTAATCATCTAGATACAGACCTATGCCTAGATTTATCCACCAAATCCAAGAAGTGACTTAGCTTTCTCTTCCCATGAATCTGCTGGGCTTTTGGCTTGATCTGTAGGAGCTGGAGTAGTGCCTGGGGCCGCTGTGGGTGTAGCGGGAGCTTTTGGCTTATCTTCAAACATCAAATCAGCTTCAGCTTGACCAGCTTGTAGGTCTGCTTGTAGCTGCTGTTGTACATTTTGGGCGCCCTTTAACTCCTTGATAATACCGGCTAAATCTTTTCTTAAAGCATTAAGAGCAGTTGCGGTATCATCAAAAATATCAGAAAATAATCCCCAACCGCCATGGAAGATTTCTAGCTTGTCAACCAAAGAAGTAAGAGCGCCTTTGCTAGCGATTACCCTCTGTTTATAATTAGGGCTAGAGAAATCAGCTAGAATCTTTCTAATGAATGGTAAATTCTTTACCATTGTTGATCTTAGTCCTTTTAAAGCTTCTTCGGCTTGTTTGGTGGCTGGTTGCTGTGCGATTTTAGCTAATTCTTGAGAGATTCCTGGGCCAGTTCTTGGTTTTTGTACATCCTCCAAAATTGGCAACACTTTTTTAACAGCATCATCGAACTCTTTCAAAATGCCTTGTAGTTCAGTAATTGTTTGCAGAAATTCTGGAGTAAATTCGTAACCCACTCCAACTGCATTGGCATGTTCTGTTAGCAGTTTGTTAACTTGTTCTTGTGCTTTTTGATAATCAACATTCCAGTCCTCAAGATGAGCTGGTAAATGCTGTTGAGCATAAAGAACACCTACTGCAACAACAATTGCAGCTACTACCCATGGGAAGGCGGTCTTCTCAATTTTTTTTTTAGATGCTTGCATTAAGCATACATCAGCCAGTTTGCGCAATTCGTCTTGACCATGATTATCAAGCTCATTAGCAACTCTAACTAAAGAAAGAAGCAATTCTTTGCGAGCATATTTGCGATTGACAAGATGACCATCAGGGTCCTTCATAACAATACGAAGTCTAATGTTCTGACCTTCATTCTCGTTTTCAACAAGACCGTTTAATTTATCATAAGAAGGAGCGGTAACAACTGGATCTGGATGCGCGTCTTCAATAATATTGCGCTTGTATTCCATATCCTTTGGAGCATCTGGTTTGACGCCATATAGTTTGCCAATTTGCTCAATAGAAAGAGAATCATGACGAGGATTGGTCTCAGGAAAATCCTTTTCCGTATGCTCGGCATGTTCTGCTTCAGACAGCAACCCTCTTTCTTGGGCTATTTTGACAAAGCTTTCAAATATCTCACTTTTTCTCATGTGGTTTCACCTAAAAGGAAATTATAACGATATGCGCTGATATGCCCGATTTCAGGGAGCACTTTTAGCCACATCATCGATAAAATTGTCTACTAGTTGTTTCCTAGTTGGATATTTTCGTGGCATGAAAATAACCGAAGTGCCTGGATTATGGACATTGAACCATTCAATATCATCCTTAACATCCTGGAAAGCTGGGCTACTTCTGATATAGCTTTCCTTACCTTCCAATCCTGAATATGTATCTTTGGTATACTGAATAAGCATATTCTCAATATTACCTGGATTATTAGCAATTGGTAATGTAACTGGTATTGGACCATCACTTTTTAGTGTAAACTTAGTTTGAGTAGAACGAACAGCTGGGGCAGCAGTTTCCGATGCCGATGGCCCCAGAGGGTTATAATCATCTTTCCCTGCCTGATAAGTTTTGCTAAGTGCACTTGGACGGCCGAATATTTCGTTAACAACATCTCCAAGTACCATTAGACCTGCGGATGCCAAAGCGATTTTAATTACCCAACCAAAGATAGTAGATAATAGATTGGTGCCCTTAGCTTTGGTTCCACTATATCCACTCAAGAAATCCATAAAACTAGGGGCGGCTTCTTTTGTCAGCCTCATGCTTTCATTTTCGTATTCGATAAGAGCTAGGCTAATGATTTTAGCATCGTGCATTAATTCAAGTGAACTATAAACTTTTTGATCATCAGCTTGTGAAACTGCCTGTGGTTGCTCTTGTAATTTCTTATAGCCTTGTTCTGCCTCTTCTTTTGATCCTGGCTGAGCAAATTCTTTAGCTGTTGATTCGGCAGCAGCATCTATCTGGGCCGAAGATACTTTTTGCCCGCCACTAACCATATCTTTGACTTTAGTCCATAAAGACTGAAGCATGCCAGCTACATCTATATGGAAAACATTCATCAGTAAGCCTAACAGGAATCCCCACTTACCGATTCCTAAAGCAGAAAACATCATCCATAGTGCGCCAGGAGCTAGCATATTAATTACGCTAGATGTTGGGCTGGACTGATCAAGATGCGATCCAAAATAGTCTTTAACTTTGGAAAGCAAATCTTGCACAAAGCCAGCCTTCTTGTAGAATTTTGGATCCGATAATACGGTTTCTACAAGTAGTGTATCAACACAGAAGCTAACTTTGCTATTTGAAATCATCTTACGCGCCTCCCTGCACGGTTGACATTACCCTTCTAATAGCTGATAGGTTGACCGATTGTGGTCCGCCATCTACAATTTGTTCTTCAACCGATCTCAAGATACTTGCTCCATTTGGCATATCTCTGAATACGTTTTGGCATTCAGTATAAAAATCTGTATATACTCTACCCGCAACAGAAATGATAGTGTACAAATAGTTTAGTAGTTGAAGTGGTTGAGTAGTCCACAATCCTACTTCATGTGCATTCATATTTCCGACTTGAATTGGCGCACCAGGGGACTTCAATATACCGTTAGCTAATTGCATAGCGTTTTTAACTTGTCCAACTAAAGGTCCCACGGATGGTTTCATTTGAAGATACTTATCAAGGAACGTCTCAAGTTCTTGGAAATTAATGCGTTCAGTATTGAATGGTCGAAGTGCAGCAAGACCAATCAAAGATCTGGCTGTAATTTGACTGCCAGCTCCCGGCTGTCCTTGTCCTGGCTGCTGACCAGGCTGAGTACCCGCTCCTAGATCACAATTTATTTCTGCGGCAATGGCGCGGGCTCGTTGATCATAAACTATCGCGGCTTGTTTGGCTTCAACAGTTGAGGCTCTATCTACTTTATACTTTGCTCTGGCAACTAAAATTTTCACTACTATACAGCGATCAAATTCTGGGTCATTGAACGCCACTTTTCTATTTGACAAATTGATAGTAATGCCTTGGCCACTTAGCCATCCGTTAAATGCCATGGCACTCTTAAGATCACCAACAGTTAATGGAACATTACCTTGGCTGAACTGGTTGCGCGCATCTATATCTTTAGGAAGATTATCTAGAACTGTATCATCTGGAAGAACTTTTTCTGGCTCTTTATAATTAGTAGTTAGCTTGGTCTTGAATACCCTATTGATATCTTCAATACGAGCGCCCAACATAGTCTTAGTGAATCTCTGGGTCGCTTCATCCTGCTTAGAATTCTCTCTCAAAATGCTTGTAACATATTTAATCAACAAATCACGATTAACATAATAGTCAGCTTGGAACTGGGCACGTTCGCCTTCAGCAGTCTGCGTCTCCATCATGAATTTAACTTGCTCTGCCGTAACTGGTAGCCAAAATCTTGGATCTGGATTCTGTTCGCCAGCGCCATAAGCAACTCTTTTGCCATCCACCATAATTTGGTTGTTAACAATAAAGTCTAGAAAATTACCTAGGCTAGATAATTCTGGAACACCAAGTGCCGCATCTTTACCAGTTGCAGTAGTAACAACTGCACTATCAGGAGCTTTAGGGAAATACTTACTTCTCAATTGTTGAGATAGCTTTTGAGTTAAACTAAGGTAGTTGCGGAACTCAGTATTAATACGAGCATCAGCGGCAACTTGGCCATGCTTGTTGAATTTCACTTCATGTTCAACAGCGCTCTTAATCAAGTCGGCAAGTAATTTTTTATTATCGTATATAAAACTCATATTACTTCCTTTGATTTCCACCAACCAATAAAAACTTAACCTGTTCATCTATTTGATTTAAAAAGTCACCAACAATTGATGGCCAAGTTCCTGGATTATTTTTCTTTATCTCCATTAATATAGTTGACGAGTTTATCCATTGTTCAAAAGCTTCTGGACTAACTAAACTAGCAGCATTGATTCTGAATGGAGGTACTTTTTGACCAGTATATTTTTCGTCCAAATTTACGCTAAAAGTAGCATCTGGATGATTAACATATCTGCTTCTAACTCCGGATTGTTGTAAGTCTGCTAAGATTGGCCTTTCGCCCTCAGAAGCATCCACGCCCTTTTCCTTAGCGGGACCAAACGTCATAATAGGTGCTTTGCCTTCAATGAAGTTTCTGTAGGTTGGATCCATAAGAACTTGCTGCTTAAAATCCAAAAAGAGCGCTTGTACACCCTCAAGTATCTGAGTAATTTTGGGTGCTCTTGCCACTTTTTCTTGAGGTGAGATGCTGGTATCTTTTTCAGGGATTAATCCATTCAGCTCTTTAACTTTGCCGATGTCAAAAGAACGAGACTCCATTCCAAGCTCTCCGCCTAACTTAATAATAGCATCAGCAATAGCTGAGATATTTTTCAAAGCATTGTTTGTGCGAGGTCCCCAATTTCCATCTGCAAATGATTCACGACGCTCATTACCAACTCTCTTTATCGTGTCTAAAATGATAAACATGCTTTTCAGATCAGATGGCTTCTTTTCAAGCATCTTGGTTCTTTTTGGATCGGTATCGTATTCAACACCTTTAACGTCAGCTCTTCTTAGATAATTACCTACCATGAAATTGCTGAACATGTCTTTACCATACTGCGCCTGAAATGCAGCTTTGTCTTGTTCTGTTCCAGGAGGAGCTGTCTGTCCTGGTGGAAGTGGTTGCATTGATTTCGTTAATGCATCGTAGTCAATAGTGGCAGAAATTGTCTTAGCCAAATTTTGCATGGCAGTTTGCATATCTCTAATGGCTGGTGGAGCATAGTATCCACCGCCTCCACGAGGAGCAGTAGTTGTAGGTCTACCACCATGTCCCGGAAGAACTCTCTTTCCAGGTGTAACGGCAGCTCCTCCAGGAGGTGTAGCTGCCCCGCCACCACCAGTTGGTTTTGGTAGACCACTAGACACATATCCCGGCTTCTTCGGAGGTGGAGGAGCACCGAATTTTTGAATCTGTTCAACTAGATCTTTCAGATTTTTCTTGGTCATCTAATTGTCCTTAGGCGTCAACGTAATCTTTTTGGAATTGATTTACTTCTTGTTCGAAAGTTGCTACATCTCTTTGATAACGAGCGTCCATATTTTTTCTTTGAGTAGGCTCTTTTTCAGCTATGTCATCAATACGATCTTGAGCCGCTGAGATTTCTTTAACTTCATCATCAATCCATTTAGTAAGTTCCGGATCACGAGAAATTGATAGAACACCTTTAAACGAGTTAAGCCTACCAATAAGACCTTGTAACTTCATAACCAATGGATCTGATACTAAAGTAACTTCTGGAATTGTTATTGTCTTATTTTGTTGCTGTTGCTCTACAGACTGATAAGTTCCTTGTTCTTTCATAACTTTAATAGTATCTAATTTTTTTAATACACTATCAAGAGATTGAATCTTATTAACCAATACTCCCATTACCGTGCCAGCACCATTAGGTTTATTCCAATTTAAAACACCAGGATCATCGTTATCTGGACTACCAAACCAATTTGAAGTTTTGAAATCACCCGAGCCACTTGTGCTCTGTATTTGTTTTAGTCCTGCCATAGCCGTACGAAAATCATTTCTTGTAAATGGTCTAGCAGACATGGCAGATCTAATATCTGTAGCTCCTTTATCAGCAGTTTTAGAATCGTATTTTGGCCCACCATCAATTTTAAGAACAGATAATACTGTGCCTAAATACGACAAAATATCATTTTGCTTTGCAATCATATTGGCATACAATTCAGATTCTGATTCTTTAGGAGCAACTAATTGTCCCAATGCTTTCTTTACTTCACTAAGAACTTGAGCGTTAGATAGTTTGCCTGTTGGCTTCTTGTTAACTATTTCTACTAGCTTGTTATGTTGATCAAGAATATCTTCGACCACTGCAAGTTCATTGCCTTCTACACCTTCTAACTTATGACTGCCCTTTGGGTGAGCGGCTTGAATTAAATCTTCGCCCTTTTCTTTAGAAGTTTCATAGAGCGTTTGAGCTTGCTTGTATTTGAGATAGTTGACCTCAACTTCGGCAGCAGCCTTCTCTAAACCGTTGGCACGTAAGCCTGCGCATAGCTTGAAAATGTTCTCCATAAAATCATCAGATGGAGTATAGTCGGCCTTCTTGGTCACAGAAGCCTTCTTCTGGAGTGGTTCTGGTTTGACTAGACCCTTCTCTTTGGCGACCTTTTCTAAAGCTCGCATCGTTGGAGAATCCTCGAATTTCACGTGTTTAAATGTCATTGGGCGCCTCAATTGAGTAGATTGTCTATAATATGCGGTATTATAGAAAGCTTATACTAAATAAAAGAATATGCAGCTATATGAGGGGCTTAGAACCACAGAACTTCGATCATTGGGTTCATTGGAGTCGGTGGAGCAGTAACCATACCAACAGCTGGATGAATTGGGCTCGGTCTACGGGTGGTTAAAAATCCGACTTCACTAACATACAAATTAGCACGAACAGGATATTGCTGATTACTCTCATACTGGTCAGTTTGAAAAAACATTCTTTCAAACCAAACAGTCATTCTACCAGAGCCGGCAGTACTGTCATCTCCTGGAATATTAGCTACTTGGTAAGTGTAATTAACAATCGTTCTGATGCCATTCATCTGACCAGTTCCTGCTAAATCTATATTAAGCGGAGTGCCAGCTACGAAGGTAATAACACCATTAATAGGATTTAAAACTACATTGACAGTAGAGTTAAAGCTAGAAGGAATAATGTTTGGTTTTCTTAATTCTGCTTTAATATCAATTGGAGTTACAATAGATCCGTTAGGTCCGGGAACTCCTACAGCGGGAACAATTACTGTTTCGTTCCATGAAACATTTGTAAACGCCTTAGTTTTAATATCGTCAATAATACCAATAGGTGCAGTTCCGTTGCTAACAGTAGCCATTACTTGGTTACCGATAACGGCTAATTCGGCAATCTGACCTGGCTGAAATTCAGCAGATGGATCGCAAATAAAACTGACTGGAAGAGTATTTCCAACTTGTACTAGTCTCAGCATGAGTGTCCTTTATCACCTACCCGGCTCTCTAGTACCTATATAACCGTTTGAATTAATCTCTTTCGTCTTCAAAATCTTCCATAGGGATGTCTTTCTCAAAGACTTCTAGAGAGTCTTCTTTGATTTCCATTCCCATCAATTCGTCATCCGAAGCGTCAATATCAAAAGTTGATGCGTTCAACATGTCCACAAAATCAGGATCTAGGTCATCTGCACTTAATGTCTCTTTATTAAGTGATGGTGGAACACGAACTGAACCTCTATCATCAGGTAAGGTATTAAGAGGATGTCCATGGTGTAAAAGGTTCTTAATTTCTTTTTCCGAGGTTAATCTTCTGGTAGCTGGATCTTTAGACTTTTTTTTTGATCCGGCAATGCTCTTGAACTCTAGAAGTTCTTCGCCTTTTGGACTTGGCGCAGGCTCTGGGTTCAGACTCTTAAACTCTAACAAAGAACCTGGCTTGTTAGGATTTAAAGTTTCACGAGCCTCGTCTTCCGACATGACTTTGGTTGGTCCGATAAATTTGGCAATTTGATGATCAGATAATCCGAGACGACGTAATACTAAATTCATTTTAGCGGTTGCCCTCGGGCTACCCTTAGAAAATTCTGCCATATCACGTTGAGTTAAACCGGCTTGCATCAAAGATTTGATGCTTGGCATATTCAATTGAACTTCTCTTGCTTCATTAGTTTGAGCAATCTTCTCTAACAGCTGTAAGACTTGGTCAGCACGAGCGCGCATACCTTGCTGTTCGAAAATCTCCAAAGCAGCATGCAAACAATCAGCCGCCTGAGCAAGGCTTGGCTGCTTGTCATCAGAAGCATACTTGTGTAGCTCCTTTTGCATACCAGACATTAGTTCATTTTCAAAAAGTGATTTGAGCATTGTATCCTTAGACGAAAAACTTAGCTACCTTTAGAGCGGTCATGATTTTACTAATCAAGTGATCTCTAACTTCTGGATCAGTAATATCATGTTCTTTGGCTAGTTTGGAAGCTTCTTCTGATAGCGAACTGTCGCCTTTAAGAACACTACCAATTTTCTTAGCCAAATGAATCAATTGGGCTGGTGTAGACATTTCCAATAGATTGTGTAAATCTTGCTCAGAAACACCTAATACATCAA